>ENA-OPSD01001742-OPSD01001742.1-human-gut-metagenome-genome-assembly--contig:-NODE-1742-length-15065-cov-2.612991_pt1 | contig 15065 bp, 18 predicted proteins | sample MGYA00241453_ERZ501898 | MGnify/ENA primary metagenome ERZ501898 (study PRJEB25962, sample SAMEA2042226) | human gut metagenome | biome: human gut; feature: human-associated habitat; material: faeces... | reverse complement strand
AGTTTAAGGCTCTGTTTACCAAACATCCGTACAGCATGTACGAGTTGAAGATCTGCCGCGACTACCGCGACGGCAAGGTCACTAAGGAAGAACTGGACAAGTGCAGCACCTGCGATATGAACTGTGTGATCAACAACGGTCTGAGTGAAGCATCCAAGGAACAGCTGAAGCATAAGACCGGCGAGGAAATCGTGGATGCTGATATCGCACAGCAGATGGAAACGAAGTAATGGATGAAAGAAGATTTGGTAGAGGTGTGAACTTCCTTGCAAAATATACGATGCCGATTTTTCTGATGAACACATTATTTGCAGCACCGTTGAGATCACTCCTGATGAAGATTGGCATAACAGATGTTCCCTGTTTATAGGCATGCGGATTACGAAAATTCGGAAATGAAACGGGGGGTGTACTGTTCTGAGGAACGGGCAAATAGTCATGAATCAATTTTAATGATTTTTGGAACCTCCAATGGATGCTGTATGGTTTTTAATGAAAGCCTTTTGAAGCTTTTAAAGAAAACACCCATGGGTATGATAGATATGCATGACAGCTGGACAAATTGTATATGCGTTGCATACGGTGGAAAGGCAATCATAGATACAAGGGAATGGGTATCGTATAGAATTCATTCGTCAAATGTATTAGGATACAGAGATTCATTGAAAAAGAAGATTCAACGAGGGATTCATCCAAAATGTTTAAGATCGCAAACTGCAATCATCTATTTTCCGTTCGAAATAAAGTATAAAAGATAAAAGCAAATAAATTAACAGAGATGAGAAAGAGTATGGAATGATGATCAAAGAATTAGTAAAGCGCATAGTACTTGGAAAGAGATATTCCTCAGAGACATTTACAAAATATCTTCGCAGCAGAGGTGTAAGAATAGGAGAGGATGTTACTTTCTTTGTTCCAAGCAAAATAACGGTAGATGAAATATATCCGTGGATGATATCAATAGGAAATCATGTGAGGATCACAGAAGGATGTAAGATTCTTTCTCATGATTTCGCATGGTCCGTCCCAAAGACTATGGGGGGGGCAGTGCTCGGAGCTTCCGGACGAGTGGAAATTGGTAATAATGTGTTTATAGGAATGAACAGCATCATTTGCCGGAATGTCTCGATAGGAGAGAATGTGATTATCGGAGCCGGAAGTGTTGTTACAAAGGATTGTCAGCCAAATTCAGTATACGTAGGAAATCCGGCCAGAAGAATAAGCAGTATTGAAGACTTTATAAATAAACGAACAGTGCTGCAGAACTGTGAGGCAGTTGAATTGGTAAGAGAGTATTATCATAAATATAAACAGAAACCAGATAAATACGCCGTAGGAGAGTATTTTATGCTATTTACGAATGTAGATAAATGCAGAGAATTTCAAAGCGCACTGGATGTATGCAAAAATCCTGAGGAATCAATTGAGTATATGAGGAAACATCCGGCAATATATGACAGTTATGATGCATTTGTTGAGGAAGCATTGAAAGAATAAAGTGAAGGGAGTGATTGGAATGTATAATCCTAAGGTGACGGTTGTCCTACCTATATATAAGGAATTCTATTTAAGTTCTATACAGTTATGCGAAAAGAAAAACTATTCCAATGAGATAAAAGTAAGACTTATTGGTCCATACCTTTCATTTACAATAGCAGCGTTAAAGCAGGAGTCAATCCGAAACCTATCGGGAACGAACAAATACGGGAAATCATCAACGATAAAGTGTTCTATGAGTTGATTTGCAAAAAATACAAATAGAATTTCATGAGAAGAATATTTATTTGGGCGGCGAAGAAAAAATATGTGGCACTATGTGAGCTGCTGTTGATTTTTCAGGCAAGGCGATAGAGGTCGGGGAAAGAATGTGTAAACGCCCAAATCATTAAGAGGAAGGATATCGAATTGATAAGTAGTGATATATGCAAGAGCAATCATCCTGATACAATTGTGTGTCTGGAAGATTCGGATTTCTGGGAAATATGTTTCTCAGATATATTAGATATGGATAATGTTGAATTGACGACTCCTCAAAAAAGATGGTCGGGCATAAAATCAAGATTCGCTGAGAAACTGTGCAGGTTTCACCACAGCTGGAGAGTAAATTCAATTATTAACCTGCCATTAAAAGGTTTATGGGATAAATATGATTTTGTCTGTAATGTTGAAGTTGGTGTTAAGCGATGGCTATTCACGGACACCTCAGTACGAGGATACGACAGGTCAGCGTTAAAGAAACTACGAGAGAAACATATTAAGCTTCATCTTTTGTTTTTAAATCCTATGATTTCCTCGCGTGAAACGGAATATGCTCTGCAGTTAGTTAAAGAGGATTATTTTGACCTAGTCTACACAGTTGACAAGGATGATGCCAGTGAATATGGGTTTAATTTCACTAACGCTGTATATTCAAAAAGGAATATAACAAATAATCATCATTGCAGCAATTGGAAGGTATCCTATGTGGGTGCAGCGAAGAACAGACTCCCGGAACTTCATGCAATAGCTGCAATATTTGAACAGATGAAGAGCATTTTCTATATAAACGGAGTAAAGAGAGAAGAACGTTGCCCGCTCAGTAATGTGATTTATAATCATGCGATGGATTATGCCGAGGTTTTGCGTGTTGTTGACATGTCAGACTGTATAGTTGAGGTTCTTCAGAAAGGGCAGCGTGGATTTACATTCAGAACCTATGAAACGATATGTTATAACAAAAAACTAATTACAAATAATGTAGATATAAAAGAGTGTGAATTCTACAATCCGCGATATATAAAGATATATTCTGAGATTGATGATGAACTGATAGATTTTATAGAGAATAATACGATGCCGGATTATCAGTATGATGGACGCTATAGTCCAGTAAACCTTTATAATGATATACTTAGGAGGGAAAGAAATGAAGAGTCTTACAACTAAATCGGTATATCATGACAAATATATGCTGCTCTGCTTTTTTGTAACATTTTTTCAGCCGCTCATGTTATGGAACAGAGAGCCGTTTAATTATATATTCAGAATAATACAGTTTGTGGTCTGGGTTATAGTTGCTTTGTCATCGGTTGCCAGGTGGCGAAAGTGGAATCGGTATTTATGGCTATGGACATTCTTTTGCTTCATTGAGATTGCAGTTATTCTGATTAATTCTAGCGCAGAAAGGGCAAATCCGGTACTGGCTGTTGAAACCGTAATTTCGTTCTTGTTTTTAGTTCATTTTTTGGACGTGTTTTTCGTTGAGGCGGAAAGACGAGAACTTAAATTTTTTTGGAACTATCTGTTTTGTATGATCGCCTTAGAGCTGATCTCATTTCCGTTATACAAGGTAGGACTGATCAGTATCTATTGGCTGGGAATAAAAACACGAGCAACAGAGCCAATCATTGCGTTCTTACTGCTAACCTTATTGTTAAGAAAAGAAATAAAAAAAGAAAGATATTATATAGGAATTGCATTATCGGTCATAATAATCATCCTGCTTAAAATATCCACTGCTGTTATTGGAATAGCAATCATTGCCATGTTTATATGGGCCGCGAAGAAACCTCATTTAAAACGACTCTTAAAATTACTGCAGCCTTCTGTAATTATCGGAGTATCGGTGGCTTTGACTATCGGAATACTTTTTTTTGATATTCAGACGCGGTTTTCAGCGTTGATTGGTCTTGCTTTTTCAAAAGACATTACATTTAGTGGACGATATGAATTATGGAAATACGGCATTTCGATGATACAGAATGATGATGTAAACCATCAACTGTGGGGATATGGATTTTATAATGTATCCCTCTGGGTTAAATGGCAGTGGTATACGATTATTACCGAGTCACACGATCAGTTGCTTCAAATGGTTCATGATACAGGTATCATAGGAACGATATTGATGTATCTCACTTTTCATTTTCAGCTGAGAGGATTAAACGAGTGTAAGAATATTTTGGCAAGGAACTTGATTGCAGCCGTATGTTTTGCAATGATGATCATGTGTATTACGGAGATATACAGTTATCATTCGTATTTCTATATTATATTTGCGATTGCTGCAAGGAGTAAGAATATCATTGAAAATAGAGAGATTGGAAGGAGGAAAAACGTATGATTCCAAAGATTATTCATTATTGTTGGTTTGGTGGGAATGAGATACCTGAGCATGATAAAAAATGCATCGAAAGCTGGAAAAAGAATTGTCCAGACTATAAGATTATCCGGTGGGATGAATCCAATTACGATTATAAGAAAAATTCGTATATGCGAGAAGCATACGAGGCTAAAAAGTGGGGGTTTGTACCGGATTATGCAAGGCTGGATATTGTATATGAGCATGGTGGTATCTATCTGGATACAGATGTGGAGTTGGTAAAGAATATTGATGAACTTCTTGAGAACAAAGCCTATATGGGATTTGAAGTTGGAGGAGAAGTTGTCAATCAGGGATTAGGTTATGGAGCAGAAAAGAATTTTCCGTTGATTAAGGAAATGATGGAAGAGATATACGGAGACCGAAAATTTAAGTTAGGTGAAGGTAATTATGATACGACACCAAGCCCGACATTAAATGTGGAATTTCTTCTTAAACACGGTTTGAAGCTTAACAATCAGTTTCAAGTAATAGAAGACATGGTGATTTATCCGTCGGACTGGTTTTGCCCCATTGATACAAACAGTGCTGTGTTTAATCCAACGGAAAACACGCATTCTATTCATCATTTCCACGCCTCATGGCTGACACCAGAGGAAAAGAAAGCCAGATTAATTACGCAGAATCTGGTGAGGAAGTTTGGCAAGGAAAAAGGTGAAAGAATAGGTGGGGTGATTTGTAAGCCCTACAGGATCAAAATGCATCTGAGAACGAAGGGCATAAGAGGAACTTTTACATTTGCGATGCACAAGATTATGGGAAATGGTAAGAAGAATGCAGGGAAATAAGCATCAAAAGGGTAAGTCATTATCGATAAATGTAATTCTGAATATGTTTCGCACATTTATGAACATGGCATTCCCACTGATAACATATCCCTATGTAACCCGTGTTCTCGGAGTCGAAAATCTTGGCAAATACAATTTTGCTTCTTCCATTATCGGATATTTAACACTGATATCAGCCTTTGGAATCAGTTCATATGCTATAAGGGAAGGGGCAAGGCTGCGTAATTCCAGGGAGCAGGAAAATGTATTTGTAAATCAGATGTTCACGATTGGAGTGATTACTACATTATTATCGTATGTGATCATGATTGTTTTATGCGGCATGAGAAATATCGAACCGTATAAATACCTTATTTATATTCAGTCGTTGTCCCTGATAGGAAATGCAGTTGGAATTGAATGGTTAAACTCGGTTTATGAAGATTTTGCTTATATAACAATCAGATCCCTTGTATTTCAGATCTTGTCCATCATCCTGATGTTTGCCTTTGTCAAATCAGAGAACGGCTTGTATGTTTATGCCTTCATCTGTGTGCTGGCTGGTGTAGGCGGATATGTATGTAATTATTTGCACAGTAAGAAGTATGTTCGTGTTCGACTGACAAAGAATGTTGAATTGAAGAAACATCTGAGACCGTTGCTCTTTTTCTTTTTTTCAAATTTGACGACGACTATTTTTGTAAACTCTGATCAAACCATGTTAGGGTTGCTCAGTGGGGACTACTATGTGGGGATATATGCAGTCGCTGTTAAGATTTACAACATACTTAAGAATATTTTTACATCGATTTTAGTTGTTGTCATGCCAAGGGTCTGTATACTAAGCGGTCAGGATGAGGATGAATCTCAACATGTACTTTCAGAGACGATCTTGAAAATGATATTGATTATAGTTATACCAATGGCGGTGGGAATCTATCTGACTTCTGAAAAAGTTGTACTCATTGTTGCTGGAGCCGAATACATTGAGGGCGTTTCTGCATTAAAGATTCTGGCACTTTCTGTGCTTGCAGCAGCACTTGCTTCTTACATGACTTATATCTATATTGTGCCGGGAGCGTTTGATAAGATACTGCTAATTGGCAGCACGGTATCCGCATTTATTAATGTGGTTTTAAATCTGTTTATGATTCCGGTATGGAAACACAATGGAGCAGCATTTACGACACTTATTTCAGAGCTGGTCGTATTTGCGATAGAATGGATGTATGTGAAGCCAAAGCTGGATCATCGCAGGGTATTTAAAACTTGTATTCAATCGGTTGCATCCTGCACGTTTATGGCACTGACGATATACTTGTTGGATAGACTCAGCTGTAACACAGTGCTGCTTCTGTTTCTTGAAGTGTGTGTAGGTGTTATAGGATATTGTGCTTGCATGATTATTTTTAGAAATGAAATGGTAATGTATGGGGTAAAAAAACTACAGAGGAAATAAGGATATGAAAGTAAAATACAGTTTTATTGTTCCGGTCTATAATGTTGAAAAGTATATCTCAAAGTGTATTGATTCCTTGTTGGCGCAAACATATAGACTGTTTGAAATTATAATAGTAGATGACGGTTCACCGGATGCAAGTGGAAATATTGCCGATTCGTATCAGAGCAAATATCCGGGAATAGTTAAGGTCATACATCAGAAAAATACTGGTCAGGGAGGTGCAAGAAATCATGGTATTGAGCTGGCACAAGGCGAGTATATCCTTTTTGTAGATGGAGATGATTTTGTTGTACCGAATATGTTGGAGATAATAGATACGTATACCGGTAAATACAATAATGATCTGCTTTTTTTTCAGTGGGAAACAATAAAGGAAAAAAAGCTTGTCGAATGCGCTGATGCAGCTTATTTGGGAGATTACAGTACCATGTCTCTTGTGGAGTATGTATATCAGCAGCCATCGCCTTGTCGAAAGGTTTATAAGGCATCCATCTTTAGGAATAAACAGCTTAGATTTCCATCGAGGATTTTTTACGAAGATTTATCGTTAGCACCATGCCTTGTTTCAGAAGCGAAAAGTATCGGGGTCATTCAGGAAAAACTGTATTTTTATGTTCAGCACAAAAGCAGTACAATGCATAGTAAGGATGTTAACCGAATCCTGAATATCTTGCCGGCTTTCGATTTTATTATGAGTTATTATAAGGATAACAATCTGCTTGATAAGTATCATAGTGAAATCGAATGGCTGGCAATTCAGCATGTCCTGTATTATTCTTGCTGTCGGATCTCATTCATTGAATGTAACGCTACAGCAGCCGAACAGTTGATTTCCTATATGAATACAAATTTTCCAGAGTATAAGAATAATAAGTATATAGATACACCTAATGAATATGTAATAAGAGAAGAGATAGATGCTCTTATAAATAAAGGATATATTGCGTTTGATAAATACTACTATTCAAAAAAAAGGATTGTAAATAGGATAAAGAGTGTCATCAAGAAAATCTTCGTAAACTCATAAGGTAACAAAGTCGACAATTGGCGGATTGAAAAAAAGCAGGAAATATATTTCGGATTTATTTGTGGAGTTGAATGAAGGAAAAGAAATGCTTCGATACTTTGTTTATGGTGAAAAATGGAAAAAGCGTATTATTAAGGACTTCAACAATATTTATGCAAATGCATATGGTGACATATTAAAGAAGGCTGTAAAAGATATGGATAGATGCTTCCATAGGGGCTGTTTTTTTCCTTTTTTTAGTTACAGTAACACTATATGATTCAAGGACTATTTGGTCAAGAAAAACAGATAAAAACGTGCCGTAAACTACAGCACGTTAAAAGATACATGGAGAAGAATGTGTCGAAAATAATTCGACGCTTAACTGCAGTAGGTAAGAATTATAATTCGACGCGGGACAATATTGTCCTCATACACACAGTGCTATACTTAAACAACTATAAAAGGAAAGAGGTTATCACATATGCCCAGAACGAAAGGCAGCAAGAACCGTCCAAAAACCAATACCACTAAAGACTACGCATCCCAGATTGCGGAGAAGCAGGAGACTGTTGGTAAGTGCCTCAAAACATGGCGTAGTGACCATCGGAGATTTTCCTGATATATTTTATTCGTAAAAAGTATATCGAAGGAGGCTGCACATATGGCAAGAACAAATCAGGGAGCTGTTACAGCCTTTGGTGAAGTCCTGCGTTTAACGAATTCTGCTTATTCTCATAATGCGCAGAACAGAAACATGTCCACAGATAACCGTCTGATGATCTATTTTCAGGGTATGAAACTTTATATTCCAGAAGGTTTTCAGCCTAATATACTTCTGAAGCTTCTACAGACAATGAAAAAGCTATGATGAAGCGTATTGCGGAAGGGGCATCCCGCATATTCATTGTTTGTGGAAGAACAAATATGCGCAAATCTATCGATGGATTATGCGCAATTATACGTAAGTGCCTCAAAAAATGATGTAGATATCATAACAGAAAATCTGTTATTTTACACTACGCCATGTTTTGGGGCACTTACGTATATTAGACGAGAGATTTAAATAACGGGAGGGATAAACCTATGTGTGGAATCGTTGGTTTTACAGGAAAGCGTCCGGCAGCACCGATCCTGCTGGACGGTCTGTCGAAACTGGAATATAGAGGATATGACTCAGCTGGACTGGCTGTCCGTGATGGAGAGGCGCTGGCAGAGGTCGTGAAGGCAAAGGGCCGTCTGACGAATCTGGTCGAGAAAACAGATGCAGGCAAAGCGTTAAAAGGAGCCTGTGGTATTGGACATACCCGCTGGGCTACCCATGGTGAGCCCAGCCAGATCAATGCACATCCTCATGTTTCTGGTAACTGCAGTAAATCAGGTTCCGGTGCTGTGGAGTCTGAGGTCGTTGGTGTACATAACGGTATCATTGAGAATTACACAGAATTGAAAGAGAAGTTGCTGAAGCATGGCTACACTTTTTATAGTCAGACCGATACAGAGGTGGTTGTTAAGCTGGTTGATTACTATTATAAAAAGTACAACCTTGGTCCCATTGATGCCATTGCGAAGACAATGGTCCGTGTTCGAGGTTCTTATGCTCTTGAGCTGATGTTTCGTGACTATCCGGGCGAGATCTGGGTGGCTCGTAAGGACAGTCCGATGATCATTGGTATCGCAGATGGTGAGACCTATGTGGCTTCCGATGTACCGGCAATCCTGAAATATACGAGAAATGTATATTATATCGGGAATCTTGAGTTTGCAAAGCTGACACCGGGCGAAGCTCATTTTTATGATCTGAACGGTGACGAGATCGAGAAGCAGACTACAGAAATCAAGTGGGATGCGGAGGCTGCTGAAAAGGGCGGTTTTGAGCATTTCATGATGAAAGAAATCCACGAGCAGCCGAAGGCTGTCCAGGATACCCTTAATTCTGTGATCAGGAATGGTGTGATCGACCTGTCCAGTGTGGAAATCAATGAGGACGAGATTAAGAGCTTTGAGCAGATTTATATTGTTGCCTGCGGTTCTGCATGGCATGTTGGTATGGCTGCTCAATATGTACTGGAGGATATGGCAGATATCCCGGTACGTGTGGAGCTTGCGTCGGAGTTCCGCTATCGTAAAATGCCAGTTAATTAGAAAGCCCTAGTGATCGTTGTCAGCCAGTCTGGTGAAACAGCAGATACACTGGCAGCACTGCGGCTTGCAAAGGAAAAGGGTATCGCTACGATGGCGATCGTCAATGTGGTTGGTAGCAGTATTGCCCGTGAAGCAGATAAGGTGTTCTACACACTTGCTGGTCCGGAGATCTCTGTTGCTACGACCAAGGCATACAGCGCACAGCTTGTGGCTATGTACTGCCTGGCTGTTCAGTTTGCAAAAGTCAGAGGAAAGATCACAGACGAGCAGTATGGTTACTATATTTCTGAGCTGCAGACCATTCCGGCGAAGATGCAGAAGGTCCTGGAAGATAAAGAACGTATCCAGTGGTTTGCTGCTAAGTATGCCAATGCCCATGATGTATTCTTTGTGGGCCGTGGTATTGACTATGCAGTTTGCCTGGAGGGCAGTTTGAAGTTGAAGGAAATCAGCTATATCCATTCTGAAGCATACGCAGCAGGTGAGCTGAAACATGGCACGATCAGTCTGATCGAGCAGGGAACGTTGGTCATTGGTGTATTGACTCAGAGCGGACTGTATGAGAAAACTGTAAGCAATATGTTAGAATGCAAGAGCCGCGGATCTTACCTGATGGGGCTGACTACATATGGCAAATACGAGATTGAGGATCAGGTGAACTTCACTGTGTATGTGCCGAAGGTAGATGAGCATTTCGTGGGCAGTCTGGCAGTGATTCCTCTGCAGCTTCTGGGCTATTATGTTTCTGTTGCAAAGGGTCTGGATGTCGATAAGCCGAGAAATCTTGCAAAGAGTGTTACAGTGGAGTAAAAAATACGTGTATAAGGCTGGTTTATTTGCAGATTTATGATATACTAAAACATGTGTGAAAAACTGAAATAAAAATAATGCCGTGTGTGAAACACATGCTCCTTCAGAGCTAAAGCACACACGGTATATTTTAAAAACCGCTATATAGTTTATAACGAAAATAAGACAAACTAAAAAGGAGTAGAAAAAAATGAACCTGTCAAAAATACACCACATCGCCATCATCGTATCCAACTACGAATCCGCAAAGGATTTCTACGTAAACAAGCTTGGCTTTTCCATCATCAGAGAAAACTATCGTGCGGAGCGTAAGGACTGGAAGCTGGATCTGCGTGTGGATGAGCACACGGAGCTGGAGATTTTTGCAGAACCAAATCCACCGAAGCGGGTGAGCCGTCCGGAGGCTTGTGGTCTGCGCCATCTTGCTTTCTGTGTGGAGAGTGTGGAGCAGACGGTGAAAGAGCTGGAGGAGGTCGGGATCGAATGTGAGCCGATCCGTGTGGATGATTTTACCGGTAAGAAGATGACGTTTTTTCATGACCCGGACGGACTGCCGCTGGAATTGCATGAGTAAGGGATGGAGAGACAATGTGAACTATGGGAGAGAAAAGGGCGTATAAGCCCCGAAAACCCGGCGGCGGTCGGAAGAAGCTGAAGCCGGAGTATGATGCCGGGAAAATCCTTAAGGAGCTGATGGATTCTGCTGTTGTGCTTTATGAAGCGGGAATGTCTTTGCAGGCTATTGCAGATGAGCTGGGGTTGAATCCGATCAAGGTTCGGAAACTGCTTATCACGGCTGGTGTGTATGCATCGGATGTGGCGGAGAAGGTGCAGGAGACCTTTGATGATTTCAGAAAAACACAGGATTATAAAGCTGCTGTCCTTTCAACTGCAAATGCTCTTGGCCTGTCCAGGTCCTCTGTTACGTCATATCTTCCGTACAAAAAGGGTGTGTATTTTTCAGGTACAGCACCGGCAGATAAGATCAGTGTTGGAGCCGAGCGGCAGCGGAGGTACAGAGCGATGAAGCGTTGGAGGAATGCCCCAACAGAAGAAGGATCAGCAGATGTTCGTATAACAGCGAGATCAAAATGAAATAATGGTTGACAGAACCGGGAAAGAGCGTACTGTTCGAGAGGGATTTGCATATGTTGCACGAAGTAAAGCAGTCATCAACTTGTTATTTGCGCTGTGAAATGATAAAATCAAAATAAAACAGGTGAGTTGTAACCTTGTGCTTGAGTAACAGCTTCAGAAAGAGATGGTATGTTATTATTGAAAGAAGAAATTTATACTATAGATGATATATATGCTTTACCAGAGGGTGAAAGAGCAGAATTGATTGATGGCCATATGTATATGATGGCTCCACCGAGTCGCAGACATCAAAAAATTTCAATGGAGCTTTCCAGTGTTATTCGTGAATATATTCGTTTTCACAGAGGAAAGTGTGAGATATATGCAGCTCCTTTTGCTGTCTATCTTGATGAGAAAAGTAATACCTATGTTGAACCGGATATCTCAGTGATTTGTGATCCACATAAACTGGATGACAGAGGATGTAATGGTGCACCTGACTGGATTATAGAAATTGTGTCACCATCCAGTAAAAAAATGGATTATCTGCTAAAACTTCTGAAATACCGTTCCTGTGGTGTAAAAGAATACTGGATTGTTGATCCTGAGAAAGATCGTGTTATTGTATACAATTTTACAGGTGACGAAAGTATTAATGAGTATACTTTGGAGGATTCTGTTAAAGCAGGGATCTATGAAGAACTTGTGATTGATTTCAGAAGTATGGAATTGTAGGGGCCAATGAGCTGCCATTACTTAAAGAAGATTATATAAAACAAAGACTGCCGCAGGTTTCGCGCCTGCGGCATTTTGCAGTTTGTACAAAAAACACAGAAAATATATTGGAAAAAGAGCGGGAAAAGGGTATAATGTCAGAGAAAGTGTGATTGATAAAATACAGACGTTTTTTTCTGCTTTGTCAGGTCATAAATTAGTGAGGCGGAGGATGTAACAATGGAACAGCAGCATATGTTTACCAACCGGATGATCCGTAATCTTCTGGTGCCGGTAGTGCTGGAACAGATTTTGAATTCGATAATGGGAACCGCAGATACCATGATGGTCAGCAATGTGGGATCTGCGGCTCTTTCTGCGGTATCGCTGGTGGATTCCATCAACGTGCTTCTGATCCAGGCTTTTTCGGCGCTGGCAGCGGGAGGCGCCATTGTCTGCGCCCAGTATATTGGACAGAGGAATTATGAGAAGGCGAATATGTCTGCCAGGCAGGTGCTTTTTATCATCACAGCGATCTCCGTAGTGGTGTCTGCAGTCTGTCTGATCTTTCAGAAGCCGCTTTTGAGGCTGATCTTCGGTGCGGTGGATGCGGATGTTATGCGTGCATCGGAAATTTATTTCTTTTTCACGGCACTGTCATTCCCCTTTATTGCGGCTTATGATTCTGCGGCTTCGATCTTTCGTGCCCAGGAGAATACCAAGGGGCCTATGACCATCTCCATGATCTCCAATATCATGAACATTGGCGGAAACGCGGTTCTGATCTGGGTTTTCCACCTTGGTGTTGCAGGAGCGGCGATCTCCACACTGGTTTCCCGTATTTTCTGTGCAGTGGTTGTTCTCTGGCAGCTGCGTAAGGATCGTCAGCCTGTCGTTGTGAGGGATTATCTGAAGATCCGACCGGACTGGAGCATGATCGGACGGATCCTGGGACTTGGGATCCCTTCGGGAATTGAGAACAGTATGTTTCAGCTTGGAAAGCTTGCCATCCAGTCTACGGTTTCCACACTGGGAACAGCAGCCATCGCAGCGCAGGCAATGACCAATATCCTTGAGAATCTGAATGGTATCGCAGCCATCGGAGTAGGTGTGGGCCTGATGACCATCGTAGGCCAGTGTCTTGGTGCCGGTCGAAAGGATGAGGCGGTCTATTACATAAAAAAACTCTGCGTCATTGCAGAGGCAGTTATTATCGTAAGCTGTCTGATCGTGTATATTTTGGTCAGACCGGTGACGATCCTTGGCGGAATGGAGAGTACCAGTGCGGAAATGTGCATCCACATGATCACATGGATCACCATCGTAAAGCCTGTGGTATGGACAATGGCGTTTGTGCCGGGGTATGGTCTTCGTGCAGCCGGTGATGTGAAGTTTTCCATGATCACCTCCTGCTGTACCATGTGGGCATGCAGGTTCTGTCTCTGTGTTTTCCTGATCCGTGTACTGGGCTTCGGGCCTATGGGTGTCTGGATCGGAATGTTTGCAGACTGGACTGTTCGTGGGATCATTTTTACCTGGCGTTTCCACAGCCGCAAATGGCTGGAGCACAAGGTAATCTGAAAAGGAGGGCATCGTATATATGAAGAATGGACTGGAAGACCAGTATGTCATAAAAAACAACAAGCGCCTCCGTTATGGCTACACAACAGGCTCCTGTGCAGCCGGGGCAGCCAGGGGTGCAGTCCGGATGCTGCTTTCGGGAGAGACTCTTTCCGAGGTAGAGCTTGATACCCCAAAGGGGATCACCCTTACATTACAGCTTCACGATATTACCCGGGGCGAAACCTATGTCTCCTGTGCGGTACAGAAGGATGCAGGGGATGATCCGGATACCACCAACGGGATCCTGGTCTATGTAAAAGCGGAGAAGTTTTCTGTTTCAGCGGCAGAACAGGCCGGGCAGCAGCAGAAAACAGAGAAATCCCGGCCTCAGATCATCCTGGACGGTGGGATCGGGGTGGGGCGTGTCACCAAGCCGGGACTTTCCCAGAACGTGGGGGAAGCGGCAATCAATCCGGTTCCCAGAGCCATGATCCTGCGGGAAGCCGAAGAGGCGGCCCAGGAATATGACTATGAGGGCGGTCTGAAGCTTACCGTATCCGTCCCTCAGGGGGAGGAGATCGCGAAGAAAACCTTTAATCCCCGTCTTGGCATTCTTGGCGGGATCTCCATACTTGGAACCAGCGGGATCGTGGAGCCTATGAGTGAGAAGGCTCTGATCGAAAGCATCCATGTGGAGATGAAGCAGCATTTCTGCCAGGGAGAAAACTATATCCTGGTGACACCGGGGAATTACGGTGCGGATTATCTCAGGGAGCATATGTCCATTCCCTTTGAGAACAATATCAAGTGCAGCAATTATGTAGGAGAGACCATTGACATGGCCATTGATATGGGCGTAAAGGGCATTCTTTTTGTGGCTCATATCGGTAAGTTTGTAAAGGTTGCCGCCGGGATCATGAATACCCATTCCCACTGTGCTGACGGAAGGATGGAGGTTCTCTGTGCAAGTGCCATCCGTGCAGGGGGCTCTCTGGAATGTGCCAGAGAGATCCTGGAGGCGGGGACTACGGATGAGGCGCTGGCTGTTCTTGACAGCTATGGTATCCTGAAAGAGACTATGGCTGTGGTCATGGAGAAGATCCAGTTTTATCTGGACCACAGATCCTATGAGCAGATCCTTCTGGGTGCTGTGGTGTTTTCCAATGTATACGGACTGCTGGGGCAGACCCGGGATGCAGAGGAGCTGATCCATAAGATACAGGAGCAGGCAGTCGGGGTGAATGATATTTCATGACAGGAAACCCCGGTCCGGATGGAATTTTTTTAACAAATGTAGCAAGAATTCTCCCACCTCTTCAGGTGGGGAGATGAATTGCACATCTGAGCATATCTGCTCAAAAAAATCTCTATAGTATAAAA
>ENA-OPSD01001741-OPSD01001741.1-human-gut-metagenome-genome-assembly--contig:-NODE-1741-length-15067-cov-4.010858_pt1 | contig 15067 bp, 7 predicted proteins | sample MGYA00241453_ERZ501898 | MGnify/ENA primary metagenome ERZ501898 (study PRJEB25962, sample SAMEA2042226) | human gut metagenome | biome: human gut; feature: human-associated habitat; material: faeces... | reverse complement strand
TATAGATTTTGAATCCGGAGAGAAATGCGCCTTTAAAACACTGATTCCATTTTCAACCTGAGATTTAGCTTTTTGAATGTGCTCGTCTTTATGAATACATTTCGCAATTTTGCATTCAGCAACGGTTGCGTGCAGCACAGTTTTCCCTGCCGCGTCAGAATCAACAGCAACAACGAGGAAGTCAGGAATCTTCTGCTCCTCATCCGGATTTTTCGCATCGAACCAATGCCGGTAAGAATCAAGATGGATCAGGCAGTAGTTTTTCCCGGTATCCTCATAGATTTTATCCAGCATCAAGTATGCCAGAAAATTGTTGATCTCATACGCATTGGGATTTAGAGCGAGCAAAACGCTAACACCATCCAGACGAGGTGCTCGATCAATACAGGTCTGACTTGCCGTATTCAACGAGGCGTCATCCCACGTATAGAAAATCGACTTCAACCTTCTTTTGCACCGCTGCTGAATGTCTGTCTTAACAGTTTGCCGTGTTGTAATTGTCAGGTTAAGCTGTCCGTAAGAGCCATCTCCTGTTGAAAATCCAATAACCGGATACTCCTCAGGGTATTCTTCGCCTTTACAGATACCACGAATGCATTCCTTATCGATAGCTTCATCTACGCAAACCACCCATATCGCCTGATTATGAGCCGAGCGAATTTCTGCTCGAAGAGCATCATTCATCTTGTCCCGACGGTAAATTTTATTGATTTTCGTAATATCCGGATGTGCTGCATACAATAATGCCTGTGTATGCGCTGTCGCTGCAGGAAATTGAGGCTGGCTAATGTCAACAGATCTGCTGACATTTGAAACATAATCAATATTCGGCTTGAAAACCATTGGATATCTGCACTCTAACGGCTTCATTGTAGTCGGCCAGTCCGCTGTTTGATATCCAAGAACCGTTTGTCCGGGTTCCTGCAGAACATCCATAAAAAATGCGATATCTGTATTGCTTCGTATTTTATTATGGATATCTTTATACTCGTCCCAGTATTCCAGATAGCTTTCAATATGGACGCCAGCATCTGCATCTACTAAATTATCCAACCAATAGGAAAGATAATTTCTTCCACCTTTGTTCTTTTCCGGAAGAATAATGGTTGCAACGATATAAATTGGGATATCAAGTTTCTTTACGGAAGCAACATAGCCGGTGATTGCAGATACAACGACCTGTAAGTCTGACGGATTGATAAAGGCAAGGGTCAGACAGTCTGTGTTTTTTCCATAGGTTTTCCGATAATGACGAATCACATTAATGATCATTTTCGCTTCAGCGTTTGCCTGATTAAAGGAACGAACATTAAAATCGTCATCGTAGATTGCTTCTTTTTCAAGAACAGTTCCCATTCGCACAAAGTGATTTTCCTTTAGATATCTCCCATATAAAGTAAAATATCCAAAAGTCTTTTCAACTCCCTGCAGGTCACGATCATCGTAAATTGCGTCGATACTCGAGTGAATATAACTCAGATTCAGTAATCTATCCAATGCGTTGTCCATTTTTTCAATGGTAGATTTCATATTTTTTTCGTACCATTCCCTCATTCCAGTACGAATAAAAACCATCTGGTCAGCAATTTTCTCTAACATGGCCGGATGATAGGGTAAAACCACGCACTGCTCTATGGAGAGTTCTGACTGAATGGGAGTATTGTTTTTTACGATCACAAAAGCATTAACAAAGCACCGTAACAATTCCGGATTGCTCAAGACATTCTGATTCCAAGTCAGAACTGAGGCGGCATTCTTGTATTTGTCAATCAAGTTGACAACACTCCTTGAAATTGCAAAATAGAATCCATTTTGCAAGATTTCTTGGCCAAATGTAAAGAAGGCTGCCCCTAACGCATTGAAAGCATACACCTCGTTTGTATACTGCTTAGGATCAACTTTTCCAACAGCTCGAAGTAGATTTCTAACTTCAAAATCGTCTTTATGAATTTCCTGGCTTAAAATCTGGACAAATTCCTCGGTGCTCTTTGCGCGGAAGATCTCGTTAATATTTTTCCACGTTATAAATGGCAGGCAAGCATTATAGTCATCCTCTTGGAACATAATTTCCAATGTGTCAAACGCAGCTAGCCAATCTTCATCCGGGCGGATATTCCACTCATACTCTGTTTCAAAAAGCAAAGCGCTGCCATTAGAGATTTTCACACTAAACGAAATTTTTGTATTATCGGTATTAAGCCATTTGAGGCGACCTTCAGAAACAGCTATTTCCACATTCTGAGGTTCAAATATGTCTTTATCAGTACAACAGAATTCAATTGCTGTATCGTCAGAAGTTTTCCAGTCTTCTTGTTGAATAAAGTCGAAAACTCCTCCTGCGAAACGACAAATCCGAACCCATTGCTCTTTTCCCGAGGTCTCTTTGTCATCTGCTCCTTTTACACCAACCGCAACATTTTTAATTTCAAAAGTGACATTGTCATACTGGAGATTTCCGAACGTAGGATCAGAAACAGTTTTTAGATATGCTGTCAGAAAAGCAACCAACGGATTTCCAGTGAGCTTTATTGCTGTCGAGCGTTTAGGTTTTTTAGGAAGTCTTGTTTGGAGAATCTTGCTGACAATGGAATAATCTGTTTTTAAAAGTTTTTTATAGTTCTGTTCTGTATCGATATTACTGACAAAATCAATAACGCCTGTTTCAAATTCCTCAAACGAAGAAAAACCTTGATTACTCGGAAAATCTTCGCTATACTTTCCGGATCCCTGAACATACTGTTCAAATTGGTCTATGATTTTCTTTCGCTCAGATTTTGATATTTTAGAATAACTACGTCTTGAAATGAACGCACAGTCCTCTGCCAAGATGCGGATCTTATCATCTTTTGCATTTGCAACAGATGTCATGGAGCAAACACTGTCTAAAATTGGAGCGACTTTCCAAACATCAGGCAGTGAACTAAACATATCTCGCCAAATCTCATTTGCTGACATAGACTTTTTCCGCCAGATATCGATTTGCTCACACAATTTTAAAATGTCTTTTTCTACACTATCAAAAAGTGTTCCGTAGAATTTATCAAAAGCATAGTCGAAGACAGCAACGGAATCTAATCTCTGGTGAAAATCATCCGGAATCAGCCGATGATAGTCATTTTTTATTTGCTGCTCAATCTGCTGCGGACTAAGGGTGAAGAAGTCCGAAAGACCACCACGATCCGGAACAGATTCGGTTCCCATCATGAGGATCAATAACTTTTCACCAGCTACAGCCGGTTTGTTACGATAAGAAGTCATTTTGTCTTCTGTATCTACCCACTGGTGATTGAACATCAGTTTCGTCGCAGCACAATCAGCATCGTTTGCAAGAAAATCCTGATATTTTCCGTTAGAAAGCTTTGCTACAAAACTGATATCGTTATTGGAAGCATAAAGATTTAGCTGTGTGCAAATGTCACAATAGACTTCTGCACTATTGATACCTTTGATGCAAATAATATTCTTGGAATCATTCGCTGCTTGCTGAATTTCGCGTTTAATATTATTTACTAAAAAAACAGCCAAACTTTTCACTCGAACTTCACCTCCGCATACGGATTTTCAACAATCGATGTCGCATCCGAAAGGTCTCTCAAGAGTCCGCAATTCTTCAAAAACATCTGAAATTGTATCTGATTTTCATCAAAATAGCCGCCCATGCCAGGCTCAACGTTTTCTTTCAATTGTGCATACTGAGCTGCACCGATCACGATGCCATAGTGATCGTATAGGACCTGCAGAAACGAATCAAACGTCATCTTTTTCCCCGGGCGCACCAATGAAAGCACCAGGTAGCGAACGATATCCTCCGACAGTGAGAATCTTTCATACGCACCCTTTCTAGGAATAACGATTTGAAGTTCTTTTCCCATTTTTTTGAAAATATCGGCAGAATCTGAAAGTTCTTTTGATACAACATCAAAAGCTTCCTTTTCACCGTTGCTGTTAGCATATATTATGTTCAACGCATTTCCAAACTCCGAATACGCTGTTCTATAACTAGCTGCCGCCAATTTTGCTATATTGGATGTTGCAGATCCTGTATGCATATCTATTATCCATGCTGGTGGCTGCTGTGCATCCGGATGCACACAGTAAAATGCTTGAAGATGCATACTGCGTAAAAGAGCTAAAACTATGCCTTTTGACATCAAATCGATTCGTGTGATTGGATGGATCTCATTGCTCAAAAAACATGCTAGTTCCTGCAAGCTCTGTTTTGCCCTACGATCAAATCCTGGCTGCAAGTAGCCCAAAGACATTTTTCGGGTTAGTTTAGCCGCATATATAGACTCATCATTAAGATTTTGGTCCTCTAACCACCAATTTTGAAGATGTGTTGCAATCGTAGAGAATCCAGCGCTTTTCTCTTTTAACATATAGGAAATTCCGCGTTCGATATCTTTTTTATACTGTAGAAATTTTGGATCATCCTGATTTTTATAGATTCCTTCTAACAGCTGCAGATAATACATTTCTCCACCACGCGCCAAAAAATCATGTTGTCCATATTCAAACATGGTCTCCACTTCAATGTTAGGCGTATCAAGTGGTTTATTTTTTCGCGCTTTGATGCCAAGCGTTTCAGGAAATAGAAGTTCTGGTGCGATCGGCATGAGCGATTGTGCATACCAGCCACGCTTTCGGATAATCAAAGCGTACCCATATAGGAGATCTTGCAAAATATATGGCCAGTCTGGGTCTTCACTCTTTTTCTGCAGCATCGATAGCATATTTTTGTATGCTAATGTATCAATTGCAGAACGGCTTTCTTGTTTGCTTCTGTCGTAAAAATAAATCTTTTTAACCCATTTCGCGGGACAGTGTAATATGAAAGCGCCCCTGCTGTTTGAGCCTGGTTTATCTGATCCATAGTGTGAAATTCAAATTTTCCACTCTCATCATCCTTCTTAGCAGATGAAAAAACCAGAAGGAACTCAAGGAGATATTCTCCAAGGGTTTGATCTCCCTGAAGGCGATTTCCAAACAAGCGTATAGACAAAGAGTCTTTTTCTTTTGTAGACATCACAGGAAAAACAGTGTCCATAATCCACCTCACAAAAATAGTGGCTCAATTCGATTCAATCGAAGTATCTTCAAAACACATACGCACAATTTTCCAGGAATCTTCTTCTCTGACTAAAAGAGAAACCTCATTGGGATCAGTTGTTATTGGTTTACAGTATGCAATCAACTTAGCTTTCAAGCTTTCAATACCATGTGAAAGCATTGGGTCAATATCTGCCACAATTAAACCGCTTGATATTTTAGAAAAATAATCCAAAAGAGGCATATTGATTGTAATTGCTTCATTTTCAGCACATCGCAGCACGAGCTTATATTTTTGATTTTCATCGCTTACACTAGGAATTTTTTGCAATTCAATATGGATATCGGTCTCCGCAATACGTCCAATGAGCATCTGGACATTTTGAATTTGTTCTCCGCTACGGCGCAGTGTAATTAAAATCGATTCATTCAGATTGATATCTTCTCCAGTGAACATGATACGCAATGCGCGTAAAATCATTTTTTTCATCTTACGATTCGGAGATTTACCTTCTGCGCACTCAAGGAAATCCGGATAATACGTTGAAAAAATATCTTTATATATTTCGTATCTTAGATCATCACCTAAGGGGAAAACGATCAACATTCGTTTCAGGACACGTTTTACGTCGAGGCTTTGATTCGGGATCTTTTCCAAGTCATTGCATAACGAAACAAGCGCTAGTTCAAATAAATCACGATAATTTCGTTGAACAAGCACTTCATAATCTTTACTGGTATTTTTTACATCAATTCTGGACCGGGATAGCATTTGAACACCCTTTATTTGAAGAGCTGCGCTGCCCCCGCTTTGCGGTCCTCCAAATAAAAGGTTTGAGAATAAATATTTTGCTTTCCAGCTGGGCTTAACGCGTTGATGAACGCGTGTACAGTTCAAGCCTCCTGTAAGAGCAAATGCTAGATGCGCTGTAATCTGACGAATAGTTGCGCGATTATCTAAATTCTGCTCCCAAATGTAAAACGACTTCAAAAAATGAAGAGCAGATTTGTTCTGTCGCACCAATTGTGCATTAAATGCGATTGGGCATAAATCCCGTTTGTCACAGGTTGAGCAGTGCTCCCAATTGGATTCGTCTACGATTTTTTGTCCAAACTCACTGACAAAAGTCGTGTTATCAATGCGAGCGATATTCATCGTTATAATGCGATGACCATACAAGTCGGTTTCTTTTGCTTGCGACGAATCCATCTGCTCAATAATTGTGCTTTCAGCATCATCTTGATCAGGAAAAACGTCTTTAAATGTATCAATCAAGGGTCCGGTGTTCGCAACAAGGATCGTATAAATTCCAATTTCAGCATCATCTAATGCTTTTTTAAAAGACAAACGCCGTTCATCCTTTGTTAATTCACTAAAGTCTTTTATGTATCGAACTTTTTTGTTTTGGTTCGTTAAAAGTTCTCCGCTGGGTACAACTTTAATATCAGAAATATTCCGAGCAATTTTTTCCAAAACTTGAAACAACAGCGTGGTTTTTCCATCACCCGCATGTCCTGTGAGAATCATCAAACACGCGTTTTCACCGGTTTCAATACGGTTGGCTATGTATTGAGCTTCAGGACGTTCAACTTTAACCTTTTTAAAATATGGATTGTTCTGCTGTGCTTCAGCAAGCGCGTTTTCGTTGTTTGCCTGTTCATTATGCAAGGTGTTAAGATAATCCACGAATCCATTATTTTCCATGTCTCTCACCTCAGTTGCAACATCTGTCCTATTTTTCACGCTACAGCAGCACTATTTGATTATGTACTGCAAATAGTGTTCATCGATTTGCACGATTTTTTGATTTGCGACAAAATCAGAGCTGGTCGTCAATATAGCGCAACGCATCATCTAATAGCCTAAAATCATCATCACTTGTGAAATACCCGATACTAAACCGAATCGTACCTGCCGGATAAGTACCCAAGAACTTATGGGCGAGAGGGGCACATTGCAATCCCGTCCGAACGGATATGCCACGCTCGCTTAAGAGATTGCCCGCAATATCACTGCTGATACCATCAAAAAGGCAAGAGACAATGCCAACATACTGCTGTTCAGGTGCATTCCCGACAATAGTGATGAAATCATACTGCGATAATATTTCGAGTAACTTTCGTCTGTTCTCTTGTTCATGTCGGTAGACGTTCTGAATTCCAATCTCCTGACTCCATCGTAAAGCTGCATTTAATCCTGCAATACCAGCAATATTACTGGTTCCCATTTCATACTTTTCGGGCAGACTATCCGGCATATCCTGATTTGCAGAATCATAGCCCGTTCCACCAAAAAGAACAGGAGGCAGCTTGATTTCCGGTTTCATTATGAAGCCAGAGATTCCGGTTGGTCCGTATAACGTCTTATGGCCCGCAAACACCGCAAAATCGAATGTGTTGCGTCCTACATCACAATCAACAAGTCCCGCTGTCTGCGACATATCCAGCACTGTGTAACTGCTGTATGATTTCGCTAAATCAAAAATTTTTGCGGCAGGGGCAATCAGGCCAATCACATTGCTGGCATGACTTACGACAACAACATCGGGCTTGCAGTCATCAAACTGATAGCGAATTTTTTCCAAATCGTATTTCAGTTCCGATGTTACAGAAAGCTGATGAACCTTGATGTGCCCAAGTTTTTCAAAGTGATGTAGTGTTCGCGTAACGGCATTATGCTCAAAGGGGCTGATATAGAAGTTTTTCATGCCCATCTCACATAATCCTTGCAGGATAATGTTCAGCGCAATCGTGGCGGTCGGTGTAAAAATCACCTGCTTTGCAGGGCAGTGTAAAAGCTCTTGCAGCCGCGATCTTGTGTCTGCTACAAGTGCGCCAGCAGATTTAGCAATGCCATAATCGCCACGACCAACATTTCCTCCGCACTGACGATAGAATTCATTCATAAAGGAATAAACATCGTCAGGCTTTGGATATGTGGTAGCTGCATTATCAAAGTATGCCATAATGTTTTCTCCTTTGAGGTTTTAGCACAGCTCTCTTAACACGTCCATCAGGATTTGGCGTTTTTCCTGTTCAGAGACAGCCTGTCCCATGCCGCTAATCGCAGACTCAATCGCATTGTAAAGCAGCTTCCCTCGCTTGCTCGTTTCCACTTTATCAAAGCGTTTTGTTACCGTGCAGCCCGCTTCATCCTCATAAGTCAACTGATAACCATTGATGGATTCTGTTTCTGCTTTGGGTGTTTCCTTACGGAATCCCTCGGCAGTCGTTTTGTACTGTTTGATGCTCTCCAAAGCGGCAGTCTGCGTATTTGCATCCCAATCGCTCAGGTTCAAATCCGTTGCGAGCTTTGCAAGATTTAAGGTTAGGATATGCTCACTTGCCTCGCTATTCGCATAGAATAATTGCAGCATTCTATCGGTTCCGTCAGCAAATAATTGTTCGTGAATGGACGGGTCAAGGCGATTTGCCCATTCAACAACTACGCTCGGCAAAGATTTTCTGCTTAGAATTGCTTCGTCCTGCCCCTCACCAAAAAGTTTCTTGACTTCATCACAAAATGCAAGTTCTAACTGACCAAGCATCTGATCGTAGAAAAATTTAATCTCAGAAACCGCCTTTACAGTTTCCAAACTGCATTCTGTTCCTCCAGTAATAAGAGTGGGAAGCTTCTCAAATAACAAGGTATGGGTGCCAATGTTTTGCTTGAGCATCCGAATAAACTGACGCTTGAGTTTGTCAATCTGCTGCCCTTTGGGATCATATTTGGCTTCCTTGGCGTACTTGGGCAGCTCCATATACCAACGGTGCATGGCAGCTACAACATAATTGTAACCCGAAGCTGCTTTTTCGGCTTCAACAACATAATCCTTGAAAACATCTGCAAGGGCGTCAACATACTCGTCTTTTTCATTGTTCCAATCCAAGCACTGTAATGCAAAGTCTTGTGGTGCTGCTTCGATTTGGAGCAAGGTATCGTTGTTCAGCGGAACTTGAGAGAATTTATCGTAGATGATGATTTCTTTTTTGTATTCGTGGAATACAGTAGCAACATAGATAGGAACAAGTCCTCTCCGCAACCCGATATAGCATTTATCGGTAGTCAACCGAGCATACAGCTCTGCAAAGCTCATTTTCTGCTCGCGCGCTTCTCGGACAAATTTCTCAATCTCGCCCAGCAGATTTGCCATAAGGTAATCATGCGGGTGCAGGTTGACTTTAGGCACACCGTTTTTGGTATCCAGTATCCCCGTTCGGATCAGCGTACTGCGAAGAATCGAGACTTCTTGTCCGGCACCAGCCAGTCCAAGATTCGGCTCCAGTTCAGAGCGCAGCAGTCCAATAACAATTTTGCTTCGGCTGTTTACCGAATTTGCTGTCAGATGATTTTTGTTGACTGCCTCGTTGACAATAACCGGGGTCTTGAAATACGTTTTTTCACAGATGGTAGATAAAAGGTCAGTCAGAGCAGCTTTGCGAACGATCTGTTTTTCTTCTCCCTTATAAATATAGGTAGATGCTCTCTTTTCAGGATGCGTATAGTCGCTGATATAGTGGTTGATGATTTCTCGGAGGTCTTCATAAATCACCTCATACTCATCAAACAGAACTTTATCGGAAACGGCAAGATCTTTCAGTGTCTCGACAGCCTTATACTCTCGAACTGTAAAATCGATGGGAACAAATTTATGCGGGATAACAAAGACACAGTTTGAGCAGTAGGTACTAGTTTTCTTCACTACATCCACAATCTGTGCAATCGAATCCCTGCTGTGCGGAATAATAGCATATACAATGCCATCTGCTTCCGTACCTTGCTGCTTTGTTTTCCAGTTGACATCCTCGGTAACTTCCGATTCATCAATAAAGGTAAAGTCAAAGTACCGTGTGACTTCTTTCTCATCGTTATAGCGGAAAGGATAGATGCAGCTATCAAAGTTTGATGCATTCAGAATCTTTTTCACGACTGCGCTGCCCTGCTGGGATGCAATCGTGTCACGGATTTTAGCTTCAACATCAACGCCGGAACTTTCTTTCAGCTGAAGGAAATCGTTGCTACGCTTGAGGTAAATGACATACTCATCGTCAATAAGATTATTTAATGCCTTTTCAATTTCCGGCACCGAATACCGAATAGAGTAGATTCCAATTAGCTCATCCTTTGTCGGTTTGAGTTTTTCAAACTGCTCCAGCATATAAATCAAGGACAACGTCTTTACTAGTTTTTCCTCTAAAGAATCATCGTCAAGCTGATTTAAGATTGTGCTGGTCAAGAAGTAAATGTTATGGAGTGTTCCGTTTGAAATTTCCTTTTTGAACAGCGGCTCGAAATAATCGTAAATCAAATCGGGTGTAACGACCGAGAACTCGCTATCGTGATACTGCTTCAAGAAGGACGGAAGTGTTGCCTGTCCATTCGCCGACAAAAAAGTAAAAAGCGTCCGCTCATTCTGAGCTACGCGCTCGGACAACCGGGGCAGAATAAACGTAGAAACCGGGTGAAGAGGATAGCAAGCCATTATTGTATGTTCTATACTATCAGACTGCATATCCGAAAAGATCCGATGTGTCTCGTAGCGTTTTGCCAGCGCATTGAATTCTTTTTTATGCTCGGCGCAGAACAGATTCCAGAGCTTTTGATTTTTCTGGATGACTGTTGCAATAATCTCGTAGGTCTGCGTAAAGTTATTGTTCAGGTGGATATGAGTGAATCGTTCAGAAACACCACGCCAGCCATCGACCTTCTGCTTGGGCAGTCGGTCGATATAGTTTGCAATCTCCTTATGGGAAATCAGCATCAGGTGCATCTGATTTTTTCCGCTTCGATTGCATTTTTCTGCAAAGTCCTGAAGCATCTTAGTATCGCTTACGGATGCCTCCGAAATATTTGCTTCCAGATACTTGCTGAACTCATCGTAGATGACATAGATACCCGTGTAGCCATGAGGTTTTAATGCCTGAACAACGCTTTCATATAGCTGCACGACATCAAAGCCTACAAAGGGATTAAACGTACTACCTGCTGTCAGGCTAGGGTAAATACGCTCAAATTCTTCGTAAGCCTTAATGTCATAATCTTCTAAACGAGAAACAAACGAACCGATAGAATCCGTAATCTTATTCTTGAACTGCTGATAGGTATCAGGAAAATCGTTTTTCCAACGTTCAATAACCGACACGGCAGCTTTATAGTTCGTGTCCGGCATAATATTCAGCAGATCATTTTCTTTCAGTGTTTGCTGAAGAGCCAGAAGGAATGCTTGCGTCAGACTTGTATTGCTGCCGGTAATAATAACTGGCAGCAGCTTGTTGTCGCTTGCATAGTAGTTTTGAATCAGACGGTTCAATTTATCGCGCTTCTGAATAGCCGGGAGCAGTTTTTCAAACAAGTCAAGGTCGCGTTTCATCAAGAGCGCAAGAATCGTCAGCACAATGTGTGATTTTCCCTTGCCGTAAGCACCAATCAAAACGCGCGAACGGTCAGTTGCGGTAGGCAGAGTACTCTGCAAAATATCTTCCATCAACTGGAGTGCAGACTGAGTTGGTATATAGCTCATTAACTTATCATCAGCATGAAGGTCATAGGCAATGTTCACAGAATACTGAAAACCTTCTGCGACTGAAATCATTTCACTCATTAAACTTTCCCCTTAATCAATCTTGGAAATGCACTCATAGTAATTGTCCACGCATTCCGCAAAAGAATAATTCTGCTTTAACTGGATAACATCCAAACCTGCTGTCCGAATAATTTTAACCAGTCCAAGTTTTTCCACCTGATGCAACACATCCAACATCGTGATGGCATCTAAATTGAAGGTCTTTCCAATGTTACATTTTGCTGTGAGCAGCTCATTTATCCCAATTTCCATCCGACCGCTTGACTGATCGCACATGACTGCCATCAGCACCCACGGATGAATGGTTTCAGGTGTAGGAATAGCTTTTCTGTATGTCTTTTTGTTCTTATCCAGAATGTCGATAAGTCCCAACTCACCTAACGGGCAGTCGATGTTGTTCTCAGGATTTACTCGTGTGGGATTTGTTTTGTATCGGGGCAAATATGTGTTAAGAATGCAAGCAAAGTCATCCGACATCGAGCGAATTGCAACAGTTTCGCCTTTCATGGAAACATAGTTCTGCAAGGCCGCAACGAAATCTTCTCGTGTGAACTCGGACATATTGAATTCATTGAAGAAGAAATACCACGATGTCGCATCCTCTTCATTCTTTGCTAGCATATAGTGCAGGAGATAGAGCGTTCCGTACTCCTCCATAAAGCGATCGTTTTTGAATACCTGATTTCCAAACTCTGTGAACTTTTGAATGCGACGTTTATTTTGAAGAGCCTCTTCTGTAAGATTTGTAGCAACCAACCAGTAGCGGAGCGACTTTACCATGTTAGAGCCGATGCCCAAAACATCCATTGGATTTTCGTCTTTAGAAACAAAGACATCCGGCTTAGAATGAACCGCTTTCATCCCCTTGCTCAGCCATCCCTTTCGGATGAAGAAGGTATCATGTGCTCTAAATTTCATGGCAAAATTCCCGCCTTATCATTTCGTTTTCAAATATTTGTTCATCATACACCCGCCATCGAGGTATTTAGGAGTAACGCACATCTTACAATGAACGCATTTGGCAGGATTGATGTAGTAGTAGTCTCCAATAATTGAGATTGCTCCCGCACGGCAAAGCGATTCGCACTTCAAGCACTTGCGGCAAGCATTGAATTTTCGGATTTGGTATCCAACCATTCGTTGCAGATCATCGTGGTCAGCAACATTCATCGTCCGAACCTTTACGGCGTGTTCGTATCCATCATGGGTAAAAGGCTGAATGGAAAGAATCGGAACATTCGTTCTGACATCAAGAATTACAGTTTCGTTCAGAATTTTCTGTCCATACTCCGGCGCAATACGGCCAAAAGGAACGAACATCCCAATCAGTTCGTCATCATACGGTCGCACAAGACGATAGATTTTCGCATGGTCCTCGGCTGTGCAATTTGTGAATTTGATTTTTACATCGTTAGCTGTTGCCAGACCATTGCCGCCTTGACGAGCCTTCCATTTGCCAGAATCAACATACTCTTCAGCGTCAGGCTTTCCGATTTTTCTTGCAAAGCCAATCAGGAATTCGCGCCATGCCTTTGATTTTTCCGGCATATAGATTCGAGATAGGAACTGTGCGCGCTGATTGTTATTCGGGCAGCACCAGCAGCCGACACGATCATAGCCCAGCCGATAGGCATAGTTAAAGTCGATTTCTTTGCTCAGAATATACAGCCAAATGTCAATATCCTTCCAGAAAAAGATTGGCGATGCCACAGTCTGCTTCTGGATTTTGACGGATTCGGCATCATCCTCAATACGATTGTACTTACTGCGGCTGACAGATTCTGCCTTTCGGATTCCATAGAACGTCAGAATCTGCTCATTGCGAAACAGACTATTCAGCGTCCGGGTAATAGGACCCGTCTTGAACATCGAGCAGCACCAACGCATCATTCGTGCCGGTGGTCCAATATCATCACAAACGTCCATGAAGTTCTGCTCTTCATTTTTTGCGACCATGAAAATTGCATGAGGATGATTGTGACGATAGCGTTCTGCATATTCGCCCGTAGTCGGAAATTCCAGTGTAGTGTTGCCGAAGATATGAACAATACTCGATGTACCCAATGCGTTGATCGTCAAATCGGCCGTAACTGTTGAATCTTTACCACCCGAAAAGGATACCACAAGTCGGTCTTCATCAAACTTTGACGCTGCATTCCGCACAAACCCAGAGGCTTCATCCACGAGGTAGTTGAGCCGGTTTCTATTAGCTTCACAGAATCGCTTGGCATAAATATTAAAGTATTCGTAGGTATTGCTGCCTTTATACTCCTCGATTTTCTTTGATAAGTCGTCTGTATCAGCCTTTTCGAAGAGTTTCGCCGGAAGTGCTACACGCTTTCCATCAATATAGTAGCTGCTGTTCGCCGCCCATACGGATTTTTGAACATATTCGTGAGGCTTCTTCTCAAGCAACAACTCCAGCAAGAGCCGCTCTTCTGGAAAGACCGGGCGCAAATCAGCCGACATATATTTAGTTTTATGTCCACATAGCGGGCAAGAACCTTTATCCGCTTGCGTAGTCGTATTGATGATGGGGATTTTGCATTCCGGGCACCAATACACTTCAACAGGAATATCTTCCACCGTTTTACTGCCGCAAATCGGACAGATTTCATCATTTGTTTCTATATTACAGTTTTTACACCACATTGTTGTATTCTTTCTTTTAGGTATCTACTGCACTAGCCCATAGTAATCGTTCATATATATACAAATGCCTAGTGTCTGTTGAAAATGGTTTTGTACAGGCTCCTTGTATGATAGACTAAAGATTTTCTTGCTTTTTGCCACGTAACTCAGCCAACTGAAGATAATTTTCTATATACATATAATAATACTTCAATCTCCTAGACATTGCAACTAAAAGATTTTAGCTTTGATTTCGTCATTTTGACTTGTTCTCGAACAAGTCAAATCTAACAGAACTTGATTAAGATACTCGAGAGAATGAGGCCATCTGCAAATGACTCTATTTCAGGTTCAACAGGAGCTTTCATTGGACCTGAAGTGATATCACCGCCTGAATACACCTTGTTCAAATTCAAATGATTCTTGGAACGAAAGAGTATTGACTACTTTTTTCATAAACTCCCAATTTCACCCAGATATAATAATCATGATTCAAAGCCTCTGAGTCGAAAGACTCAGGGGCTTTTTATGTCTGGAGGTGAGCACTTTGTTATTCCGCACCATCACTATCATTATTACCATCGTATTTTAATGCGCCGCTGCGCAGAAAGGAGAAAGCATTATGAACTTTTGGTCCGAAATCGTCAAAGAGGTTGGCACCGTCCTGGTGGAAGTCCTCGTCCGCATCGCTGAAGAAATGGAAAACAACGACTGAGCAAAATACACTGAAAAGGAGATTTTACTATGCCCGCAAATGTTGAAACGATGTTCTCTGTCCGTGAGACCCCTTGGCACGGCCTTGG
>ENA-OPSD01001732-OPSD01001732.1-human-gut-metagenome-genome-assembly--contig:-NODE-1732-length-15141-cov-8.705754_pt1 | contig 15141 bp, 9 predicted proteins | sample MGYA00241453_ERZ501898 | MGnify/ENA primary metagenome ERZ501898 (study PRJEB25962, sample SAMEA2042226) | human gut metagenome | biome: human gut; feature: human-associated habitat; material: faeces... | reverse complement strand
GCTTCTGACCTCCGGATAATTCAAATGGGGACTGCTTATAATATTTCTCCGGAAATCCTACAAGCTTCAAGGCTTCTCTTGCCTGCTTCTCGCACTCTTCCTTGGAAAGTCCCTGGTTCTTCGGTCCAAAACACACATCGCTTAACACATCAACTTCAAACAACTGATACTCTGGATACTGGAACACAAGTCCTACCTGTGTACGCAGTTTCTTCATATCATATCCGTCCTCGTAAATGTTCTGTCCCTCATAAAGTAATTTCCCTGAGGTTGCTTTCATCAGACCGTTCAAATGCTGGATCAAGGTTGATTTTCCCGAACCCGTGTGTCCAATGATTCCGACGAACTGTCCCTGCGGGATCTCAAGACTGACATCCTTCAGCGCATGATGCTCATATGCAGTTCCCGGGCTATATACATAACTGATATTTTCTAACTTAATTGACATAAGGCATCCACCAATTCTTCCCTTCTAAGAATTCCTTTCGGCAGCGGAACTCCTTTTTGAATCAATGCGTCTGCCAGCATTGTCACCTGTGGTACATCCATACGGTACTTCTTGAGTTCATCCACCCGGCTGAAGATTTCTTTCGGTGTACCATGCATCACCACATGCCCTTCATCCATTACAAATACCTGATCCGCATCGATCACTTCTTCCATATAATGTGTGATCAGGATCACCGTAACATTCTTCTCTTTTCGAAGCTGCTCTACCGCTTCGATCACTTCTTTTCGTCCATTCGGGTCAAGCATCGCTGTCGGCTCATCAAGCACGATACACTTCGGCTCCATCGCGATCACTCCTGCGATTGCCACCCTCTGCTTCTGGCCGCCGGACAGTTTATTCGGAGAATCCTTTCTGCGCTCCAGCATACCGACTGCACGCAGACTGTTCTCTACCCGTTTCCAGATCTCATCCGTAGGAACTCCTAAGTTCTCCGGACCGAATCCTACTTCCTCTTCCACAACAGTTCCGATAATCTGGTTATCCGGATTCTGAAATACCATACCGGCGCTCTGTCTGATGTTCCAAAGCTCATTCGGATCTTTCGTATCTCTTCCGTCCACCCACATCGTTCCACCTGTCGGGACAAGAATCGCATTCATATGCTTCGCCAGGGTAGACTTTCCTGAACCGTTATGTCCAAGAATCGCCACAAAAGACCCCTGCGGGACATCAATGTCAACTCCGTCAATGGCGCGATGGGATCCGATCACATTACCTTCTTCGTCTCGTTTATCATATTCAAATACAAGCTTTTCAGCACGTATCATTCCCATGGAATATACCGCCTTTCTTATTATGAAAATGCATAAGAAAATAAAACTTTCTAATGTCTCTGTATCGTTATTAGTTGCATAAGGCGAACTGCTGAAAAGCAATTCAAAATTTATTTTACGGTATCACAAAAAGATTTGCAAGCATGCATACAGTAAAATACAGTAAAATGCGAAAATTTAGTTATTACAGCACCTTTCGTCCATTGAACCCACCTTCCGATTATGATATTCTTATCTTATTAGAATATAGAACAGAAATGGTTACTGTTCTGAGTAATACTAGAATGAGGAGGCACATATTATGTCAAAATACGTTATGGCATTAGATGCCGGAACCACAAGTAACCGCTGCATTTTATTTAATAAAAAAGGGGAAATCTGCAGCGTCACACAGAGAGAATTCACACAACATTTTCCGAAACCGGGCTGGGTTGAGCACGATGCGGACGAGATCTGGGCAAGCATGCTCGGAGTTGCTGTGGAGGCTATGAACATCATCGGCGCAGAACCTTCTGATATCGCCGCAATCGGTATCACGAATCAGCGTGAGACAACGATCGTGTGGGATAAAAATACCGGCGATCCTATCTGCCACGCAATCGTCTGGCAGTGTCGTCGTACTGCTGAATTCTGCGATTCTTTGAAGGAAAAAGGACTGACAGAAAAGTTCCGTCAGAAAACCGGCCTTGTACTTGATGCTTATTTCTCCGGAACAAAGATCCGCTGGATTCTCGACAACGTTCCGAAAGCAAGAGAACGTGCCGAGCGCGGAGAACTGCTCTTTGGTACAGTAGAGACCTGGCTGATCTGGAAACTGACGAAAGGCGCAGTACATGTTACAGACTACTCCAACGCATCACGAACCATGCTTTTCAATATCAATACATTAGACTGGGATGACGAAATTCTCGAAGAACTTCAGATCCCACGCTGTATGCTTCCGACACCGAAGCCTTCCAGCTGCATTTACGGAGAGACAGATCCATCCGTCCTCGGCGGAGCGATCCCGATTGCCGGTGCTGCCGGAGATCAGCAGTCTGCACTTTTCGGTCAGACCTGCTTTAAACCGGGAGATGCGAAGAATACTTACGGAACCGGATGCTTCCTTCTGATGAACACCGGAGAGAAACCTGTCTTTTCCAACAATGGGCTGGTCACCACGATTGCCTGGGGACTTGACGGAAAGGTTACATATGCTCTGGAAGGTTCTATCTTTGTCGCCGGTGCGGCAATCCAGTGGCTTCGTGATGAACTGCGCCTGATTGATTCCGCTGACGACTGCGAATATATGGCAAAGAAAGTGAAAAATACAAATGGCTGTTATGTTGTGCCTGCTTTCACCGGACTCGGTGCTCCATATTGGGATCAGTATGCCCGCGGAACGATCGTGGGCCTGACACGTGGGGTAAATAAATACCACATCATCCGTGCAACCCTCGAGTCTCTCGCTTATCAGGCATATGACGTCCTGACTGCCATGAAGGCAGATTCCGACATTGACCTCGCCTCTCTGAAAGTAGATGGCGGCGCAAGCGCAAATAACTTCCTGATGCAGACACAGGCTGATCTGATCAACGCACCTGTCCACCGTCCGGTCTGCGTTGAGACGACTGCTATGGGAGCTGCTTATCTGGCTGGTCTTGCAGTCGGCTACTGGAACAGTCTTGAAGAAATCAAAGAGAACTGGGCGATCGATCAGGTCTTTGAACCTTCGATTGATCCGGAAGTCCGCGAAAAGAAACTGAAAGGCTGGCACAAGGCTGTCAAATATTCCTTCGACTGGGCGAAAGAAGATTAACATTTTTATATCTTTGAAAACGAATCTCTTCATAAAGAGCATATAGAAAAACTGCTGTCCGTCTGTTGTTCACGAGTCCCGCAAGCAACAGTTCAGACAGCAGCTTTTTCTATTTCATATTCTTCTCTTTTATTTACAGCTCATCAAGACTTTCCTTGAATCCCTCTCCAAGCACCTCACTCGTCTCAGTGAACATTACAAACGCAGAGTCATCTACCTGGTAAACTGCATTTTTCACAAGATACGCTTCTGACTTGGAACATGCACAGAGCAGAACATTTCTCTTACTCTTTGTATAAGTACCCATTCCTTCCAAAGATGTTACACCACGGTCGGTGATTCTTCCAATCTCTTCCGCTGTTTCCTCTCCCTTCGATGTAACAATGATTGCAAGTGTTCCTGCACCGATTCCGTAAAGAATCTTGTCAATTACCACAGAGCAGACAAATACTGCGATCAATCCATAAAGAACTGAGTCAACATCACCGAATACCGGCCATCCAATTAAAATAATGATCAAGTCGATCAACAACGTCAGTCGACCAAGAGACATATGTGGTCTCTTCTTTTTGATCGTCATCGTCAGGAAATCTGCTCCGCCCGAAGAAGAACCTCTCATATAGAAAAGAACCATCCCAAGTCCAAGCAATGCTCCCGAGTAAATCGCTGCAAGCAGACGCTGTCCTGTATAGTATGGGAACATCGGAAATACAAGATCGACAAAAATGGTTGAAATAATCATTGTCCTCGCAGTCTTCATCAAAAACCGCTTTCCTACTGTCTTGTAACTGATGATGACCAGTGGAATATTCAGTATCAATGTCATTGTACCAACCGGAAGATTCCATAACTTGTTCATAATCAAGGCAATACCTGAAATTCCTCCAGGAGCAAAGTTTCCACCCTCTGCAAATGTATAGATTCCTGCACCAAACAAAATACTTCCTATAATATCATACAAAATATCCACTACAAGCTCTTTCTTCGGATGCTCTGCCCGCATCTTTTTATTCTCCATCATACCATTTCCCTCTCGTTTACATCTTATTTTCTATTCTGTCGCTTTTGCATTCGGATAAATCTTCTCCATCTTCGCATCATCGTAATGCTCATCTGCCCATTTCTGAATGCTATTTTCCGCTACAACGCCCTTTCCACGTTCGTCATAACGAACAAGTGCAATACATGACACAGCCACATTGCAGACCATGAAAATGATCAAAAGCCAGGTAAGCACCTTCCCTGTCAGCATCGGGATTTTCTCAATCCATGCGGAAATGTATGGGTAAATCTTCTTAAACCAGACAACTGCTGCAATTCCCCAGAAGAAGCAGTATAATAAGTTGATTCGGCCTCCTAAGTTAAATGGAATCTCGCTATAGTCCCAAAATACTTTCCCGAATACAATTTCCGTAAATACACTACAAAGATATTCGTATGCTCCGCCGAGCAGTGTACCGATGATAAATAAGAAACTGTCGCTCTTATCTTTATATTTGTAAAGCATTGCTGTCACAAGTGCGATCGCCAGTCCCCAGACAATACTGAATGGTCCCCAGACCACACTGGAGCGACTCATCCACACACCTGCCGTAATCCTGCAGAAAATCGTCTCTGTAATATCTCCAAGAAATGCTCCGACAAAGAACAATAGCACAATCTTATAGAACCCACAGCCTGCGGCAAATACTTTCCCCTTCTCCGATTCCTCTTCCTTGCGGATCAGTTCCATCGCTTTTGGATACGCTTTTTGGATACGTTTCCCAACCCATCCGGAAATCGCACTTCCAAGCTTATTGCTGACTTTATCCAGACCTTCATTCGTAGCTTCCCACCGCGCGAGGTTCTTCCCTTTTCCACGAAGCAGCAGATAAGATCCGAGGATATCCACAACCAATACTCCAAGAAGAACCAATACAAGGATCTTCATCAGGAACAGAGGCAACATTTTAAATACTATGATCGCAAATCTGTTTCCCCAGCGGATTCCGAGATATCCAAGAGCACCCCAGATAAGAGAAGCCGGGATACAGATATATCCGTCCAGATTCCATTTGATCTTGGAGTAATCCCACCATCTAGCTTTAAATGCCTTCTCGATCAAATGCCCTGCAACCCATTCAATCACTGTCGCATAAATCGCCGCAAATAAAAAAAGCCAGACTCCTCTTAGCTCCTGTAATCCAAATGTCATGAACAGAGCGGCAATACCGTAGATCACACAGAACGGCCCATTCACCAGACCTCTGTTCGCAAATTTCTTCTGTTTTACTGTTGCAGCTGCTGTCTCCAGCACCCATCCTAAGAAAGAATAGATGAAAAACAGCCAAAGCAGTTCATACCATGTAAAACGAATCATTGCTCCATCTCCTTTGTACCATGTTTTCATTCACATCTTTCTTAGTATAACGCATCTCAATGCTTTTTCCTAGGGATAAATCCAAAAATAATTAATACTCCGATCAGCCCGATTCCAGCATAACCGACTTTCCTCCATAACGTATCTCTCTCGATCAGACGCTGATCTTCCTCTATCGCTTCCGTTCTGTTCTGCTCGGAAGTGGTGATAATCTCTTGCTGGCTGCTGTCCGCCTCTTCTGCTGCATCAACTGCTGCCTCCGGCTGTGTTCCAACCTCATCACAATATACAACATATCTTCTGGAATTCTGCGTATAAGGATGACATGTCATCAAAGTCACCATATTCCGCCCCGGCTGAATCATGATCTTGTCACTCTCATCCGGCAGGATGATTTCAATCTCCGACACACGATACGTCAATGTTTCCTGACAGTTTTGTATCGTCAGTTCATCTCCGATCTCCAACCGCTCAATCTCACGGAACATCGGAATCCCCTTCCATCCTCTGTGCGCTGCGATCACACAATTACTGTCCGTGCCCTGCACCGGAAATGAAGTCTGTCCAAGCATGACCGCACCTTTCGCCATCTTCTCCTGCGTTGCGCCGAGATATAACGGCAATGTCACATCCATCTTCGGAATATCAAGAATCCCGATCATCCCGTCATCGATTCCATACTGCGACAGATCCAATGTCTCCTGCTCGTAAGACCACGGATCAGTCAGTCCTGACTGACCGTCTGAAAAGATCTGCTGATTATATGCCTGCATCTCCTGATAGAGCTGGGCGTTCTTTGGGATCTGGTTGGAATCTGCAGAGGTAGGATCTGTCTCTTCACTACTTTTATCCTGCTGGCTTCCTTCCACCTCTTCTTTAAAATGTTCCACTGCTTTCTCGTTTTCCTTCTGCAATGCAACCTTTTGTAAATCTGGGATTGCATACACAAACAAACCTCCAAGATACAGAATTATCAGCATAATCGCCATCAGCGTTCTGTTCTTTTGCTTTTGCTTTTTCTTCTCTTTCTTTTTCCTGCTTTTTTGCATGGTTTCTTTTCCTTCTTCTCTTTTTCATCATAAATCGCAACTTCTGATTTATTCTTTTTCCCAAACTTGCGCACAATCACATTGATCAGAACAACCAGAATCACTGCAAAAAGAATGCCTTCTATAATGGCTTTTTCGTACATTGCTTTCCAGCCACCGCCATCCGGACCTTCCTCTGCCTGTCCTGCTGCCTCATCACTCACATCCTGCGTATATTCTGTTCGAATGCCTCTTACCAAAAGACGATGTGAATTAATCCCATAAGGTGTACATGTCACCAATGTTGCATAATCATACCCCGGAACGATTTTCAAATCATCTGTTTCCGATGGCTCAACAACCTTAATCTGATCCACCTTATATGCCAATGTCTCATTCAGCACATGAATAAGAAAAATATCCCCTTCTTTTACAGATTCCAGCTTCGTAAATATTTCCGCTTCCGGAAGTCCTGTATGCCCGGAAAGTACTGTATGCGTACTCTCTCCACCAATTGGAAGAGATGTCCCCTCCAAGTGACCAACACCTTTCGCCAACACTTCTTCTGATGTGCCATGGTACACCGGCTCATACACATCAATCCTTGGAATCTCAATATACGCCATAATTCCATTTTTCTCAAGGTTCAATGCTGAAATATAATCTGCTGACATATCATCTGCCGCATCCGGATCAAATGGATCTGATATAACAACCGTATTGCTCAAACTGTCATTGTACTGCTTTGCTTTTTCTTTCGCTTCCTCAATCTCTGCATCTGACAGCTTCTCCATCTCTTCATTATATTCCGTAAGAATCTGATCCTGCTTTCTATCCTGTAATATATTACTGATAAACGGATAACTCAAAACGCCGATTCCACAAAGCAGAATCAGCACAAGAAAGATATTAATTATTTTATTTTTCATTTTCCTGCTCCTTCCCTGTATTTGAAAACAAGAAATGTGCTTTCTCACTTTCAAATACAGGGAAACAGTCATTTCTGTTTCCCTGCGTAGTATTAATTATGTATATGAGAGCATCTAATTAATTATTTGGATCTTTTTCTCATGAATAAGAGTGATCCTGCAGCTGCAACGATTGCGATACCTGCGATTGTGAAGAGTGCAATACCTCTGCCGCCTGTAGCCGGAAGGTCAAATCCCTTGCTGTTGACTACTGTGAGTGGTACTATAGCTGTATCGCTTCCATTGTCAGCATTCATTGTAACTTTTTTACCGCCTACATATGCTGATACAACACCTTCTGCAGCTTCATTTGCATCAGTAGACGGAGTAATCACAATCACTACTGGATCTTTCAGAAGAACATAGCCTGCGTTTGTTTTTGTCTCTGTCAGTTTGTATGTACCTGGTTTTAAACCTCTGATGTAGATTTTTCCGTCATTGTCTGTTGTTACTGTGCTAGATGCATCAGCGTCTTTTGATGGGTAATAAGCATTTCCAGATTGTTTTACTTTAATTTCATTATTACCGTCTGTTAATTTAAATTCAACTTCTTTAAGTACTGTATTTGTACCTTCACCCTTTTTCAGAAGATCAATTCCGTATGTGAATACTTTAACCTCTTTATCTGGATCTGGTGTTTTTGTTTTACTATCTGTTTCACCATAATTTTTATATACTAACGCAACGTCATTTTTGTTTCCTGTCTGTCCAAGAACTGCACTCTCGTTTAATTTAACTTTGTAAGTAATTGTAAACTCTTCTGTTGAATTCTTCTGTAATGAATCTAAATATTTTGCAAAATCAATAGTTACTTTATTTGATGTGGTATCTAAGGTCACTTCATAGTCTGTAGCATAAATAAGTGTTTTTTCTGTACCATCTACTCCTTTATCATCTTTTACAGTAATATTACTTGCTTCATTTGTAAAAGTAAGTCCCTTGTCCATTGTATCAACGATCTTCAGCTCTGTTAAACCATTTTCTGGAACTGGAACAGAATATGTCACTTTATAAGTAATCTCATCACCAATATTTGCATTCGCTTGCTTACCATTTATAGTTGTTGTTCCTACTGATTCAATCTCTTTATCAATATTCACGTTACCTGTTGAGTTCTTTGGATATGCATAAATATCTGTTACAGACTTTCCACTTGCATCTGTAAATGGAAGTGACACAAAGAACGGAACAGATACCTTAGTAACTGCTACTGCTGAACCATCTGATACTTTCTTTGCTGCTGAAGCATCTGTTTCTGCAAAGAGGTATAATTTTTCTAATGACAAATCTGTAAACTTAACTGTTCCATCATCCTTTGTTGGTTTTGCATGATTTTCAGTTGTTTTTTTCACTAAATCAATTGCTGCATTTTTGTGCTTTTGGATGGCTGTATCCAATGTAGCCATTCTGTAATAGTTAGTTCCATTTTCTGTTACATATGCAGTAGTCAATTCTAATGCTGTAACTGCAGCATCTGTCAATTTATAAAGCATTTCTGTTGTCGTTATTTTATTAGTAGAATCTTCCACATCTACCTGCTCACGATCTCCAACTTCTATATAAGCAAACTTTACATCATTTAGCTTCTCTCCTGTTACTGAACTTTGTACTGCTCCATAATTCGTTTCAAGCTCTTCATAACCTTGACTGCTACCCTCATACTTCGTAATCGTAACACTTCCTGTGCTTGCTGCTGTTCCCGCATCTGCTGCAAATGCCATCACTGACATGCTGCTCATTACTGTTGCCGCCGCAAGTGCTGCCGCCGCAAATTTTTTCAAAACGTTTTTCTTCATTGCTCTCTTCTCCTTTTTTTTCTAAATCTATTCAAAGGGACTCCCTATTCCCTACGAATACTGGTTTATTGATTCTTTTAGCCTCTCCTTGAAACTCTCTTCTTTCTGCTTTTCTTTCTTGCTGTTAACAAGTAACCACCTACCAGAACTGCTGTAATTCCGATTACGATAAATTTGAAAATTCCTTTATTTCCACTTGCCGGAAGATCGAATGCTTTATCATTAATGATAGTGTAAGTAAGGTTCCATGTCACACCACTTTTCGTTACTTTATTTCCATTCACTATATTTCCCGCATTATACTTATATGGAAGTGTTATCTGAATCGGCTCTTTTAAGAGCACATAACCGGCTTTTGTCTTTACTTCTTTCAGATAATATGTAATCGGATGTTCTTCCGTTCCAGCTATAATATTATCGAAGACTAACTCCCCATTTTCTCCGGTAGTACCTGTCAACTCTTTTCCTGTGCAATCCGTTGCAACCTGCGTTGCTTCAGCATCTTTATATAAAGTGAACTTTGCACCCGCTAAAGACTCATTTTTTCCGGTTTTCTTTATTATCTTTAGACTACCTGTTTTTCTATTTGTAATATTGTAACTGCCATTGCTCTCTGTAGTATATTCTGGATAATATCCTGTTATTTGCTTTATATGATCTCGATTCTGTGGGTCTGGTATCGTACTACCAAGTTCATCCGAACTTCTTAAAGTTCCCAATTCTACAACCTTGTACTTACATTCTTGTTTATCAGTCGCTGTATAATTCACATATTTCAATAATCCTGTAAATGTATACTTCCAGTCACTATTAATATCAACAACTTGATTTGGAATCAGTACTCCTGACTTATCTTTTGCTTGTTCATATTCTTTAGTATCTGGATTAAGCCGCTGAATCTGAACAACAATGTTATCCGGTGTATCTTTTGTCTCTCCACCTTCCCAAGTCTTCGTTCCAGAAATGGAAATCAATGGTGTAACCGTATTCACAAATGTAACCTCTGTGCTAGTTGGATTGTCACCATCATCTGCAACTACAATTCCTGTAACTACATTGTTCTCTGCTTTGACATTCTTGTCATTTCCAGCCTTTGTAACATTCACTTTTTCCAGACTATAATCGGCACTATCTGGTATTACTTCGTAAATTGTATAATCGGTTCCTGCCGGAATGCCAGGAATTGTTTTTTGCTCATTTGCCCTCAATTCAATTTCCTGCTTAATAACATCTGTTCCTGTATTCGCTTCCAGTTTCATTCCTGCGACATTTCGGTATTCGATTATAAACTTATAATTTCTTCCTGCTAGAGTTTCTGACTCTCCATTACTCAACTCTTTTTTCAAAGAAATAGAACCTGTCCGCAGCTTGTTTACATATTTTGCTTTCAGATCAATCACTGCATTTTCATTATCAGGATCCTTATAACTTCGAAATACAATTGTTGATTCATCAGGTTTTTTCACCTCTGCCTCTTCTTTTCTTCCATCGTTGACTTTATATCCTGATTGCTTTTCAACAGATGTATTTTCACCACCAGTCACAGTAGAAGTATTTTTACTCAAATCACTTTGATTTACACTCGCTCCCTTTTCATACAATGACCATGTTGTAGTAAATACATCAGATGAAACATTTTTCTCGGCAATGGAAAGATAACTTCCTCTTCGGAACTGATCGCTGAATATTGCACTTTCTTTATTTCCAATACTAAGAAGTCCATCACTGTAGATGATTGTATCTCCATTTGTATTCTGATAATATGCGCCATTCACCGGTTCCAGCTTCTTTGATTTAATTGATCCATAATCTGGAATATCTTCCTGTTCTGTTGTGAATCCTGTTTTCTCGACACTCGCTGGCTTTACAAATGCAAACTTGTCAAGATAAACTGTCACATCATCCCAGTAAGCAAATTGGATTTCTTTTACTTTGCTGAAGTCAAATCCACTTGTTGTTCCCTCGTCTAATGTTTTTTCCTTTAATTTATTAAGATCGATTCGTATTGTCTTCCAAATTTTATTATCAATATTATTATTTCGACCATTATAAGTAAGGAAACTTGCCCACGCTCCTATCCTTGTTCCATCTTCATCTACCAGTGCAACAAAAGGATCTGTCCCTAACGCATTTTCATCCTTATTATACACATCAAATTGCAAATACTTGTAACCTTTTGAATCTAATGCGTCAAATGTACCTTCATCACTTGCCTGAATCTTTACTAATCTCGAATCTGTTTTTTCTTGCGTATCCGTTGATTTCTTCTCTCCCGGATAATAGCTGCTTATAAGCTTTCCTTTTCCGTTACCCGTAGAATCATCAACCACTTCAACACTTGAATTCTTCACTCCTGTTCCAGAAATACTACTCTGATTTGTATAATCATTGAATACTTGCTTTACCTCCGGGCTACTAGGAGTAGACACTTCTTTAGTTTCTCCACTTGTTGCAAGATTTTTTATCTCAAAATCAAATGTTCCGACATCTGCTAAAGCTTTTTTGAAAATATCATTTGCTCCTGTTGTATCAACTTCTTTTTCTACAGTGAGCTTATTCTCCTGTGGGAAGTTGAAAGTGATTTTCATATTTGATTCCCAAAGTCCACGCTCCATGTAAAACATGGTGAGTGTATGTTCTTTTGTGAAATAATCAGCTTTGTCTAATATATCTGAAAAATCTTTTACTACATCTTTGATTACCCTATCATCGCCGCCGTTATTAGAATTACTATTCTTCACACGATCTACTGTAGCTGTCTTATTTTCGAAATTAATTGTTCCTTCTACTACATCATGATCACCACCAACATCAAGAACTAACTGGCCATCGATAAATACCCATACATCATCATCACCGGAAAAGTTAAATTCAATTGGTACTTTTTTATTTTCAGAATCAACAACTGTTCCATCAGATGTAAGACGGAACTTCAGATCAAACTTTTGCCCAAATCCATAATTTAATTCTGAAGCATCTCCTGATTGATCTTTTGAATTCAATGGGAAATAATTTCCATTATCTGTTTTATTCTTTGTTGTTCTTCCCTTTACTTCTGCATCAGTTGATTGCAAAAAATATTCATCCGTTGTGTCATACTGCAATTGAAGATTTTTATTGGCTAAACTCTGATCATGATCAGCACTGTCAAAATACCAATAATCTACTGTTCCGCTAGAATTTCTACTTGACGACGTCATTGCTTTTTTTACAAATGGAAAAGTTACATTTTCATATACTTTTCCAAGTACAGTATTCTTTGAATTCTTTCCACTTAAAAAGTCTTTGTCAAAAAATGGAGCCGTTATCGTATTTCCATTTTGTGTTTTTAATTGTAAATTGTTACTAGATAACTGATCTGCGACCAATCCCTGCGTTGCATTTCGTCCATTGAGTGATTGATCACCCATTGTTAAATCTTCTCCATTTTTTCCCCACATGGAGTTGTTTTCGTAAAAGAATTTTTTATATAAATCAGTTTTCTCATCATAACCAAACAATTTCATTGTATCTTCAATATCTTTAAACTTTGAACCGTCGAAGTTCTGAAAGTTTCCCCAGTATAATGGTGACTCTGCGTTATTATCTTGATAATAATCACTCAATGCCATGTTGAACTGTCGGAATGGCTGATAAATTCTGTGGTTTGTTACATTATCTCCTTGTGTTGGATAACTATCCCTATTCGCTCCATTTAATTCATAATCTGAGTAGTAATCATAAATTGTCGTATTTACATATAACTGATCAGCGTTTCTTTTTTCTTCTCCATGCGGTACATCTACAATTTTGTTGCCCTTTCCTGTTTCTGCATCTCTTACTGTATATGCCTCTCCCCAGTAACCGCCACGGTTTCCTTGAGTGCCTTGATAGATAATGTCGTCACTTGAATCTCCGTAATAGCATGGTTTATCTTTGTCCGCCGGAATAGTTACTAAATCTGTCGCATCACCATTTGCTGCTACGTTCGTATCCTTTACTGGATATGCAGCAAATCGTATTTTTGTATATTCCTTTGGAAGAGTTACTTTATATACATCTTTATAATTTCCTTCTGATGCTTTTATCATTGTGCCATTAAGAGGTTGACTACCGCCTGTAGCATAGTAGTAAATTAAATCATTCTCCGAATATGGAATTCCTTGTCCATTATTCTTTACATTTTCTGTTCTTGCATAAGATAATTTCGATAATGTAGCGTCGTAATATACTGTTCGTCCTTCTGTTGGTTGAGTTGTTCCTTGGTAGGCAAACTGAGTTGCTTTCTTTTTTTCAGTACTCTCATCCCTTTCACCTGTCAAACAAAAACATGGAAATGTATATGACCAATTTACTGTTAAATCTACAGTTTGTAAGGAGTTACTCCCTGTCCAGTCTTTCTTCGTAAGAAAAATCACATTCGGCCATTATTTTTCAAATGTACGTTTCCATACATTATTAGTTTTTGTCATCTCAAGAAAACCAGAATTTGTACTATTATCAAATCCATATACATAAATTTGTGTAGCATTATCCCAACTCTTATCATTTATGTTGCTCGACTGAAAATAAATCGTATAAGATCCATTTTCTGCCACTGCATTGACACCATTTTCTCCGTCCGCATCCTCATCCGCAGCTTCGCTTTCTGATTGACTTACTGCCTGGCCTTCCCAGACAACTGTCGCTTCATTCTCTTTGCTCTCGTCTGCTCTCTTAGCTGCTTCTGTGATATCCTGCTCCTCTTCGAATGCCTTTGCCTCAACCAGCACTTTCTTTGTATAGCTTGCTTCATCTGTACGATACTGAAGCTGCATATCAAAGTTGATTGCTGTTGCATCTGCTGGCATTGTAATCTGCAGATATTTAGAAGTAACTGTTCCATTATCGTCCTTGTCGTTCTTCCACTCTGCTGTTGGACTTGCCTTTGTTCCATTATTAAGAGTCACTGAATCTTTCAATGTCTCATCGATTGTTTTCTGTGTGTTTTTATCTGTAAGCTGATCGCTTGTCAGAAGATTGACTGCATCTATATCTGTTGCCGCAGATCCGTCCTCGTTTTTTAGATATACATTCAGACAGACTGATTGCGAGCACTGCCCCTGCGCAGTCACATGAATTGTCTGTGCAACATTCTGTTCCACAGTTTGTTCAGAATCTTTAGAAATGTTAATTTTTATCCGATCTTGTTCGTCACTGCTCTCTCCTGTTGCAAATACAGTATTTCCTGTTAATGCTGTTCCGAGTACCATTGTCACTACAAGTATCAGACTAACTCTCTGTTTTGCCTTTCCTCTCATTTTCGAACTCCATCCCTTTTCCATGAACCGATAATATAATTCTGTCTCTCCTCTGCTGTCTATCGGCATTCTCTTGTCTTTGTTTCATACACTATATTAACATAACTTTCCAATTTAATGAATATTAAATTTTCATGATTTATAACACAATTTCAAGATTTATAACACTATTTCAAGAAGTTACGTGTTTTATCCCCAAAAAATAACCCAGAATCAACTGATAAATTTTCTCTTTTATCAATTAATTCTGGATTATTTCACAGTAATAGCGTAAACTATTCACAGTTTACGTAATAGTAACGCCTGTTGAGTGTTTGTATTTTTATAGAAGTGCAATGTAGCACTTCTAGTTTTTGCAAGAAAAAAACAGCGCTTTCGCACTGCTTCTCATTCCTGTCTATATTCCATGTACCTTCAAAACTACATACAGTTAAAACCAACATCATCATCCAAACCTATCACTGCTTTGGTTATGCCCTCGACCTATTAGTAACAGTCAGCTCCATGTGTTACCACACTTCCACCTCTGCCCTATCTACCTCGTCGTCTTCAAGGGGTCTTACTAACTTGACGTTATGAGATATCTCATCTTGAGGGGGGCTTCACGCTTAGATGCCTTCAGCGTTTAT
>ENA-OPSD01001726-OPSD01001726.1-human-gut-metagenome-genome-assembly--contig:-NODE-1726-length-15211-cov-3.446160_pt1 | contig 15211 bp, 13 predicted proteins | sample MGYA00241453_ERZ501898 | MGnify/ENA primary metagenome ERZ501898 (study PRJEB25962, sample SAMEA2042226) | human gut metagenome | biome: human gut; feature: human-associated habitat; material: faeces... | reverse complement strand
CCGCCGTTGAATAAGAATTAATGCACTGTATGAAACCGCCGCGAAGGTTAAGGAGGCGCTGCTGCAGATTAATGGCGGCATTGACCTTGCCCGTCGACATCCAGCCGTATGAACGACCGAAGACCGCAGAAGGGCCGTAGTTGTCATAGACGCGGTTCATCTCCTTGGCAACAAGATCAAGTGCCGTGTCCCAAGAGACGCGCACGAACTTTTCTTCGCCGCGTTTATCGCGGCTTTCCGGGCCATTTTTCAGATAACCTTCCCGCACCATCGGATAACGGATGCGAGAAGGCGTATACGGAAGCTCACGAAGTCCTTCAAGGTTCATCGACGGTGCATAGTCGTGCTCAAACGGCGTCAGATCCATGATCTTTCCGCCTTTGACATGACCGCGGACGACACCCCAACGCGCGGCTGTAATAAAGCCGTACTCGCTGAGTGTAGATTCGCCAAGGCTGAATGTGTGAGTGAGTTTCAGTCCTTGTGCATCCTGAATCGGGAGCGGTTCAGGCGCAAACTTTGCACCGTTCTTAGCTGCAGCATCGAAACCCTTTCGGGCGGTCGATGCTGTTGCAGAAGATGCCGTTTGGGCTGAAGCAGAAGATGAAATGCCGGCCGCAGCAGCAGTGCCGGCTGCGCCGGCGGCCAAAAGGCCGCGGCGCGTCAATGCGATATTGAGACGGTTCATGATTTTCTGTCCTTTTAGGCGTATGCCTGTTGGCATACCTTATTGAGCCATTTTCTCGGACTCAGAACATGCTCAGCTACGCCAAGTACGTCTCTTTTTGACGGTTATCAGAATTTTAAAGTATCGGTTATTCCTAAAAAGAAGAACGATATTCCTAGAGAAATAGGAATCATTCCGAATAACACTAGCTCGACGAAACCTTATTACTGCAGCGTCGGACGAACAGTCGTTTCTTCAGGCCATTCATCACCGGCATCTGAATCACAAATCCCTCATCGTACAGGTATAATTTAAAATATTTCAGATATCCGGCACTCGGTACCATATATCCATAATAATAATCTTCAAATTCATTCAAACTGTAAATGTTCACCCGAGACACTCTCCGGTAATGGAACAGACGTTCTTTATCGTGCATGCCATGCTGTCCGAACATTGCAATTGCATCATCTGTATGCACGCTTTTTTTTCTGATAGGAAGACCATAGCTCTCATACGGCTTTCTACACGATCAAGAAATTCCTGTGTAAGATCAATATTTCCTTCTATCGTGCAATAATAGCCCTTACTTACAGAATAATGAATTCTGACTTTATCGATATTCTTATGTTCTGCCACATCATAAATTGCTTTCACGAGCATCAGGCTCATACTTCTCCGGTAACTTTTATAACCCAGCGGATCCGCAGTCGTCACAAATTTCAACTCACAATCAGTTTCCAGTGTCTTGAACAATTCCTGAAGTCGTCCATCCACAAATACCAGCACAATATCATGCTGATATTCCTGCTGATATGTTCTGGCTATCTCCTGATATGTCGTTCCTTTTTTGAATTTTTTGTCTGTTCCATCTACATGGACCGTATATAAAATATCATTCATAGACACACCTCATTTTCACACTTTTACTTTGGCCGTTTCATAACTTCCTCATCTCATTTTGCCTCTGGCTCACAGACTTTCTCATCTTTACACAAGCAGAAACGGATGAATGATCGGAGCCGCAATAACTTCCACATCTTTCAGATTCTTTTCCAGATACTGTCTCATATCTTCAATAAAAATGTGCTCGATTCCATAATGACCGCCATCTATGATTGCCAGCCCCTGTGCCACTGCATCAATTCCTTCATGATGACCGATATCTCCGGTAATCAGTACATCTGCATGTTTATCCAGGGCTGCCTGGATCACACTTTTCCCGGAACCCGGACAGATTGCAATACGCTTCACTTTGTCTTCCAGATTACCGAACACCTTTACTGCTCCCAGATGAAATGCATCTTTTACATCCTCACAGCACTCTCTGAGCGTCATAGGAATCTCAAGATCTGATACTCTGCCGATCCCCTCCGGCTCATCTTCTTTCCCGATATCACCTTCTGCTGTCACTTCCAGTATCTCAGCGTCTTTCATATTCATCTTGTCTCCGGAAAGTTCCGCCATTCCTAGTACATCATAATTCGTATGCATTGCATAATAAGAAATGTCGTTCTGAATCAGTTTAAGAATACGACCTCCTACAAAATCAAGATTATGAATTTTCTTGATCGGTGAAAAGATCATCGGATGATGTGTGATCAGCATATCCGCGCCCCAGTCTGCTGCTTCTTCGATCACTTCATCCGTCGCATCCAGTGCAAGATAGATCCGCTTTACTTCTTTATCGCTTCTTCCGACCTGCAGTCCTACATTATCCCACTCCATAGCATAGTGCTTTGGAAAACGTGCTTCTATTTCTTTTATAATTTCTCTGCAAATCATCATTTTCCTCCTAAAAATACCGGTCAAGCAGGTCTTCTGCTCTCTTTATCATATGCAGAATCTCTGCACTTCTCTCCTTCGTGCGTTCACTCTCCTGCACCCGAAGCTTTTCATACACGCCCTGATTCACAGACAGTTCTTTTTTCAGATATTCTCCCATCACCGGGTGACCCTTCTCTAATAAATATTTTCCATATTCAAGCTCTTCTTCTGCTGCCGGAACACCTTCCGCATAAAGACCTTTCTGCTCTGTCGGGATCACCTTCATCATCGGATAGTATTTGCCATCCTCTTCCACCATGTCCTCTGCAACGATACGAAATCTATGTTCTTCCAGATAACGGCGGACTTTCGCAAGCTCTGACTGCGGCTGCAGGATCAGTTCCTTTAAGCTTCTGGTTTTTGCCGGATCCTCATTCAAAATATGTATGACAAGACCGCCGCCCATTCCGGCGGCGATCATTGTGTCAGCTTCTTCCATTTTCAAATTCACCAGACCATCAGAAAGACGGGTAACGATCTTCCCATCCAGTCCATGTTCAAGGATATGTGTATCCGCTCTCTCTAATGGTCCTTTGTTAATATCCATGGCAATTGCGGATGGAACCAGCCCGTTCTGTGTCAGATAGATTGGGATGTAAGCGTGATCTGTTCCCACATCCGCAAGACGCATTCCCGGTGTGACAAGATCCGCCACTGCCTGTAATCTTTTTGATAATTCAGCCATCTTCTTAATCCAAATAATCTCTTAATTTTCTGCTGCGGCTTGGATGACGAAGCTTGCGGAGTGCTTTTGCTTCAATCTGACGGATACGCTCACGGGTGACATCGAACTCTTTTCCGACCTCTTCCAGTGTACGTGCTCTTCCATCACTCATACCAAAACGCAGGCGGAGAACCTTCTGCTCTCTCTCTGTCAGTGTACTTAAAACTTCATCCAGCTGTTCTTTCAGAAGTGTCTGCGCTGCAGCTTCTGCCGGAACAGGTACATTGTCATCCTGGATAAAGTCGCCCAGGTGGCTGTCCTCTTCCTCACCGATCGGAGTCTCAAGAGAAACCGGTTCCTGGGAAATCTTTAAGATTTCACGCACACGGTCTACCGGCATGTCCAACTCTGCAGCGATCTCTTCCGGCGTAGGTTCACGTCCAAGCTCCTGCAGTAACTGTCTGGATACACGGATCAGTTTGTTGATCGTCTCTACCATATGAACCGGTATACGGATGGTTCTCGCCTGGTCAGCAATCGCACGTGTGATTGCCTGACGGATCCACCATGTTGCATAGGTACTGAACTTAAATCCCTTCTGATAATCAAACTTCTCTACCGCTTTGATAAGTCCAAGGTTTCCTTCCTGTATAAGATCCAGAAACAGCATACCACGTCCCACGTAACGCTTTGCAATGCTGACTACCAGTCGCAGGTTGGCTTCTGCAAGACGCTTTTTCGCTTCTTCATCACCATCTGCCATTCTCTTTGCCAGCTCAATCTCTTCTTCTGCTGAAAGAAGCGGAACCTTACCGATCTCCTTCAGATACATACGGACCGGATCTTCGATGCTGATTCCGTCCGGAACAGACAGGTCGATCTTCTCCATATCCACTTCGTCTTCATCCGAAAGCATGATCTCCAGATCATCATCATCCACATTGGAGTCATCATTCATCTGAAGCACATCGATCCCATTGGCCTCCAGGTACTCAAATACCTTGTCCATCTGTGTCGGTTCCAGCTCCATATCCCGGAATACATCATTGATTTCCTGAATTTCAAGAATGTTCTTCTTTTTCTTCGCAAGGGCAACCAGATTTTTTAATTTTTCCTGAAACTTTACTACGTTCTCTTCCATGTAGTGTCCTTCCTCTCATCGCTTGTTTATATTCTATCCCTAATTAATGGAAATATGCAGTTTATGAAGGTCCTGCACTGCCTTCTTCGCATTCATAAGCCTTTGCAGCCCCTGAATGTCTGTCGGATCCAGATTCCGGGTTGCGGTTTCGATACTGTACTCCTTTACCCGGAGAATCGTCTCCTTGATCGCTTTTTCCTGCTCTCCCGCAGTCGTCAGCTCTTTGATTCTCGTATTGAAAAGTGCTGCCACCGCGCGGTGTTCCTCTTCCTCTGTAAAATAATTCATGATCTGCGCAGGATTCAGTTCTCCTTTTGCATGCTGTTCATACAGAAGTTCAGCAACTTTCCGGTACAGCTCCACCGTAAAATCCTCCGGCGTAACATAACGGCTTACCTGATCAAACAGCTCTTCCCTGTCGATCAGCCAGGTAAGCAGAATCTTCTGTGACCGGATATGACCATCCTCTTTTGGCGTTTCCTGGCGGATCGTCTGTCTCGGCTTTGTGGCCGGAGCTGCCATTCCGCTCTGGACTGCTACCTTGACAACCAGCTTCTTAAGTTCTTCGTAGCCGACGTGATAAGTCTTTGCCACCGCTTCTATGTAATTATCACGTTCAATTTCTTCTTCAAAACGTGCCAGCCTTCTCGCCGCCTCTCTGAGGAATTCCGTCTTTCCTTCCGGTGCATTCAGGTCATAACCTTTTTCCAGCATCTCAAGACCGAACATAAAGCTGTTCCTTGCTTTCCTGATCCGCTCTTCAAATGCCTCAGCTCCAAGATTCTTGATGAATTCATCCGGATCCTTGTACGGTTCCATCCGGATCACGCGGGTCGTCACACCGGCCTCCCGAAGGATCGGAGCTGCCCGGAGCGCCGCTTTAGTTCCGGCTTCATCACTGTCATAGGTCAGATAGACTTCATTCACATACCGTTTGATCAATGCTGCATGTCCTGCTGTAAGTGCAGTTCCAAGTGATGCAACTGCATTGGTAAATCCCGCCTGATGGAGCGAAATTACATCCATATAGCCTTCACATACAATAAAATACGGCTTTCTTGATGTTCTCGCCCGGTGAAGTCCGTACAGATTCCGGCTCTTATCAAAGATCAGAGTCTCCGGTGAGTTCAGGTACTTTGGCTTCCCGTCGCCCATCACACGCCCGCCGAATCCGATCACACGGTTATTCACATCCATAATCGGAAACATGACACGGTTCCAGAATTTGTCGTAAACTCCGTGCTTTTCATCGACATTTACCAGACCGGCTTTGATGATCATCTCTTCACTATAACCCTTCATCTTCAGGTATCGAAACAGATCATCACTGTATTTGCTGGAATATCCAAGTCCAAATGCGGTGATCGTCTCCTGGCTCAACTGACGGTTCTGCAGATATTCTCTTGCCTGCCTTCCGCCCTCCGTCTTCAGCTGCGCATAATAATACTTGGCCGCCAGCTTGTTCATCTCAAGCAGCGCACTTCTCGTATCTGCTCTTTCTTTCGCTTCTTTTGAATATTCCTCTTGCGGAAGCTCCACACCGGCACGCTGTGCCAGAAACTTGAGTGCTTCTACAAAAGAATAATTCTCATACTCCATAATGAAGGTAAATACATTTCCTCCCGCTCCGCAGCCAAAGCAGTAATACATCTGCTTATCCCTGCTCACAGAAAAAGAAGGAGATTTCTCACTGTGAAACGGGCAAAGTCCGAAATACGAACTCCCCTGCTTCTTCAGCTTCACATATCCGGAAATCACATCTACGATATCATTTTTCGATCTTACTTCTTCTATAATCTCATCTGAATAATACATTATGTCCTACACCTTCCTGGCAGGGTTCGCGCACCTTGCGCAACCCCTACATAATATATATTCGACAAAACTTTTTTATTTCCTTTAAAATTTCCAAGATTGTGGAATAAAAATTTCTTCAAACTTTTTCACGGCAAAATTATCCGTCATTCCTGCTATGTAATCACACACTGCGATCTCCGGCATTTCCCCCTTCTGCAGCTGTTTCAGATACTGCTCCGGCATCTTTTCCATGTGCGTTTCATAATAAGAATACAGATCTTCGACCATTCGGATTGCTTTGTCCTCTTCGCCCTTTGCAAGTGGATTCTCATAAACATGGGTAAACATATATGCCCGCAGCTCCATCAATGCTTCACGGACTTCCTCTGACATGCAGATCTTCGGTTTGTCCATGCTGTTTACAATCACATCATGGGTAAGTGTGTTCAAACGCTCTCTTTTACTGTTGCCCAGAACTTTTCGCAGCTCTTTGGGCAGTTCCTCTTCATTCATGATCCCCGCCCTTACTGCGTCATCAATATCATGGTTCACATAAGCAATCTTATCAGACAGTCTGACGATCTGCCCTTCCAGTGTCGCAGGCATTCCCGCACTTTTATGGTTGCGGATTCCATCGATCACTTCCCAGGTCAGGTTCAGTCCCTCCCCCTGTTTCTCCAACACCTCTACTACACGGACACTTTGTTCATTGTGTTTAAATCCACACGGACACACATTGTTCAGAGCTCTCTCTCCTGCATGCCCAAACGGAGTATGCCCAAGATCATGCCCCAGTGCAATTGCCTCCACCAGATCTTCGTTCAGCTTGAGCGCCTTTCCGATCGTCCGGGCGTTTTGCGATACTTCCAGCGTATGCGTCAGCCGTGTCCTGTAATGGTCTCCGATTGGTAGGAGAAACACCTGCGTCTTCTGCTTCATGCGCCGGAATGCCTTACTGTGCAGGATCCGATCTCTGTCCCTCTGAAAAACCGGTCGGATGTCACACTGTGGCTCATTTCTCTTTCTCCCCCGGGAAGCCATGCTTAATGTGGCACAGGGGCTTAGATATTCCTTTTCTCTTTCTTCCATCTGTTCCCTGATTGTCATTTTTTATTTTCTCTCTTCTTTCAGTCGTTTCTCGATTGCTTCTGTCACGCATTCCAGAACTTTAATACGTGCATAGTATTTATCATTTCCTTCCACTACGATCCACGGTGCATGTGGCATAGAAGTCTTTTCCAGCATTTCTTCTACCGCCACCTCATACTGATCCCATTTTTCCCGGTTTCTCCAGTCTTCATCGGTGATCTTCCACTGTTTTTTCGGATTTTCCTGTCTGGCTTTAAACCTTCTCGCCTGCTCATCCTTGTCAATCTGCATCCAGAATTTCAGCACGATTGCTTCTGCATTTACCAGATCCTGCTCCATGGCATTGATTTCCCCATAAGCTCTCTTCCATTCTTTTTCGGTGCAAAATCCTTCAATCCTCTCTACCATCACTCTTCCGTACCAGGTTCTGTCAAATATCGCAATATGACCGGCTTTCGGCATTGCACGCCAGAAACGCCACAGATAATGATGTGCTTTCTCTGTATCACTCGGTGACGCTGTCGGATTCACCACATATCCCCTCGGATCCATATGTGAAGTCAGACGTTTGATCGCACCACCTTTTCCTCCGGCATCCCACCCCTCAAAGCCAAGGACAACCGGGATTCTCCTGCGATAAAGCTCTCCATGCAGATGTTCCATCTTTTTCTGAAGCGCTTTTAAGCGTTCCTCATAAACCTCTTTTGGCATGGATTTGGAAAGATCCGTCTCTGCCAGAATGGATTCTGCTGTTTCCCTTTTCATTTCCGTTTTCTTTTCCAGACTGCCTTTTTCTTCCAGTTCCTTTCTTGCGACTGCTTCTTCCATTGCCTGGATCACCGCCTGATAAACAGCCACTTTGGCTTCTTTCTTCTTTGTAGCATTGATCACTGTCCACGGTGCGTAATCTGCATCCGTTTTCCGCAGCATCTCTTCATTGATTGCTTTATACTCTTTAAAATCATGGTTCCGCTTCAGATCGCCTTTGCTTACCCGCCATGCAGTATCCTTGGAAGCAAGCAGTTTCTCAAAGCGCTTTTTCTGTTCTTTCCGGTCAATCTTTAAAAACAGTTTGATGATCACCATTCCATCATCTGTCAGCTGTTTTTCAAACGCACGGATCGATGCAAAATCCTTTTCCAGCTCTTTTTCCGGTGTTTTTCCTTCAAAACGTTCAATCATAACTCTCCGGTACCAGCTGGTATCAAAAATCGCAATTCTTCCCTTTTCCGGGATCTTCGTCCAGAAACGCCACATAAAAGGATGCATCCATTCCTCTTCCGTTTCATTTTTTACCGCATATACTTTAAAGCCTCTTGGATCGAGTGCCTGGATCAGATTACCAATCTGAAGCCCTTTTCCTGCTGCTCCATAACCCTCAAACGCGATCATCACCGGGATTTTTTTCTCCCTGCACACTCTTTGCAGTTCTCCAAGCTGCTCTCCCAGTTCTTTTATATCCTTCATTTTTATATTTTTCTCCATAAAATGCCTCCATTTCACCAGTTTCTGCTCTTATTATCCCCAAATTCATTGATAAAACGCGCATTTAACGCATACAATTATATATCATATTACTATATTTTCTCATAATAAGAAAGTAAATTTGTAAAATCATTGAATTATTTATCTTTTCGATATTTTTTGTAATATATTGCGAATTAAAATTTCTTTTAATTTTTTGTTGACTTTGCGTTTGGAATATAGTATTATAGCTTTTGTCAGCGGCGAGCAGTTAAAAACAAAGCTCACTGAGTGATATGCGGAAGTGTCGGAACTGGCAGACGAGCAAGACTAAGGATCTTGTAGGCATTGCGCCTGTGTGGGTTCAAGTCCCATCTTCCGCATTCGGATTTATCCGAATCCGGTAATTAAATATTTTTGTGCGGAAGTGTCGGAACTGGCAGACGAGCAAGACTAAGGATCTTGTAAGCATTGCGCTTGTGTGGGTTCAAGTCCCATCTTCCGCATTATAAAAAGGGACCTCTGATTTTATCAAAGGTTCCTTTTTATAGTACCGAAGCGTGACCTGAACCCATGGTTCAGGTCTTCGCTCCGCTACGGTCGGCGCAGAGCATTCGTCCACCGGACGAATTGCGCCCCATCTTCCGCTTCCTTCCTTTTTCAAACTCTCCGTTTTTGTTTAGAAATTCTTTTTTATACCAACGTACAGCTTAAACCCATGGTTCAGGTCTTCGCTTCGCTACGGTCGGCGCAGAACACTCGTCCACCGGACGAACCTGGCCCCATCTTCCGCTTCCTTACCATTTATGCCTTTTTTTATTTACAAGATACAATACAATTCCACCTGCTACGATCACCATGGAGATCCACTGAGAGGTTGAGAACATCCAAGCTCCCCCTCTGTTATCATTTCTCAAAAACTCAACAAGAAATCTTCCCACACCATACAGCAGCATATATAAAAAGCCTACGTTTCCCGGTGTACCGTCTTTTTTATTCTTCCTATAATATAGAAGTAACACGATCATGATCAGGAAATCGCCCGCCGACGAAATAAGCTGTGTCGGGATCAGTTTTACACCTGCCGGAGCAAGCCCACCTTCCGGGAATACCACACCAAATCTGGAGGTTGTCTCCCTTCCATAGCAGCATCCTGCAAGAAAACATCCGATTCTTCCAAATCCCTGTGCCATTGAAATACTTGCCACAGCGAGATCAAAATATTCCAGAAAATAAAGCTTCTTGATTCTGCAATATACAATTGCTGTCAGAAAACCGGCAATAATTCCACCATATACGACAAACCCTTCTGAACCGAGTACCGTCTTCGGATCCTTGATAAACGTCTTAAACTCCACGATCACATATAGAATTTTTGCACCTAAAAAACCGCCGATTACACCGTAAATTCCAATATCCACAATTGCTTCCTGATCCAGACCATTCTTTTTCGCCCGATAAGAAGCCATTGCTACACAACAAAGGATACCGATTGCGATCATCAGTCCATATCCATGTATCGTAAACTTTCCTATTGAAAACAGATCAATTTTCACGCTTTTTTCTTCCTCCCTTTTATCAATCTATTTATCATTGTATGGATTATCCCTTCATTTGTCAATCTTATCCTTTTTGATACTATCAGCTATTTTGCCTCTTAATCCAGCAATGGGGCATGATTCAGAGAATCACCCCCCACGTTTAGAGCTATCATTAAATTGTTCTGCCTTACAGAAGATTCTTCATACTCTTCAGCCCAATTGCCAGAGTTGAAGTATTGTGTAAAAGTGCCGATGTCGTTGGCTGGATCACACCGGTTACTCCGAGTACGATCAGACCGGAATTAAATCCAACGATAAAGCGGTAATTACTTTGAATCCTCTTCATCAGCCTATTGCTGAGACGTCTTAAGGTTACGATCTGTCCAAGATCATCTGCGCCTACCGTAATATCTGCAATCTCACGCGCAATCTCTGCGCCATTGCTGATCGCAATTCCCACATCTGCCGCAGAAAGTGCCGGAGAATCATTGATACCATCGCCGATCATAATAACTTTTCTTCCGGCTGCTTTTTCTTTTTCTACAAATGCAGCCTTATCTTCCGGCAGTACTTCTGAATAATATTCATCCACACCGACACGCTTTGCGATCGCCGAAGCTGTACGGTCGCTGTCACCTGTCATCATAACAATCTTTCCAAATCCTGTTTTCTTGAGCTCGGCAACTACTGTCTTCGCCTCTCCTCTCAATGGATCTTCAATACAGATCACTCCTGCAAGCTGATTCTCGATTGCAAGATACAGATGTGAATATTCTTCCGGAAGACTGTCAAATAACTCCTGTTTTCCTTCCGGAATTGTACATTTTTCATCTTCAAATACAAAATGAGAGCTTCCGATAATTACATTTTTATCATCAATCGTTGTAGAAATGCCATGTGCAACCACATACTCTACCTTGGAATGCATTTCCTCATGATCCAGATTTTTCTCTTTTGCTGCATTTACTACTGCTTTTGCCATAGAATGTGGAAAATGTTCTTCCAGACACGCCGCAATACGGAGTAGTTCATCCGGTGTTCTTCCATCAAAGGGAACCACATCCACCACGGTAGGTGTTGCTTTTGTAAGTGTACCAGTCTTGTCAAATACGATCGTATCTGCCTCTGCCACGGCTTCCAGATACTTTCCGCCCTTTACGGTAATATTGTAAAGGTTTGCTTCACGGATTGCAGACAGCACCGAAATCGGCATTGAAAGCTTAAGGGCACACGAAAAATCTACCATCAGGATTGAAAGGGCCTTTGTGACATTTCTCGTCAGCAGATAGGTAAGAGCTGTTCCACCAAGTGAATACGGTACAAGCCTGTCTGCAAGATGTTCTGCCTTGCTTTCTACTCCTGATTTTAACTTCTCAGATTCTTCAATCATCGTAACGATCTTATCAAAGCGGCTGTTTCCGCTTACCTGTTTGACTCCGACTGTGATCTCACCTTCTTCGACCACCGTTCCTGCATATGCATAGCTTCCAACCGTCTTGCGGACAGACACTGACTCTCCGGTAAGAGATGCCTGATTGATCATCGCTTCACCATCCACGATATCGCCGTCAAACGGAATCACAGTTCCCATACGAATCACAATCCGGTCTCCTGCTTTTATCTTGGATGCAGGAACCAGAACTTCCTGATCTTCTGTCTTCAGCCATACCTTACTTACGTTCAGAGACATGGTCCTTGCCAGGTCATCTACGGATTTCTTATGTGTCCACTCTTCCAGAATTTCACCGATTCCAAGCAGGAACATGACGGATCCGGCTGTACTGAAATCCCCACGTACAACGGATACACCGATTGCAGTCGCATCCAGCACCGGAACCTCAATTTTGCGTGCCCACAGACACTTGATTCCCTTCCAGATATACTTCAGTGACATGACCGATGTATAGCATGCATTCAGTGGATACGGAAGGAACCATTTTCTTGCATAATGAAATACTACTTTATTGAACAGCTTTTCCTGATACTGCGCATTCACTTCACGACCGGAAGTTGCAAGTACGTCTGCCGGAACTTCCACTGTCTGATAGTGAAATTCCTGCAGAAGACGGATTACATCTTCTCTGTCGCCGGTATAATTAATGACTGCATCACAGGTTCTGTCATATACCTTTGCTAATTTGACTGATTCATTGCAGAGCAGATAATACTGTAATATATCAGCCTGTTCATATGTCATTCTTTTTTGAAAAAGCCGGACTCTCATCCGGCCTTTCATCTCATGTTTAATTATAAACTTCACGTTCAGGCGCCTCTTACTCTGTTACTTCGTTGAACTCTGTATTTTCAGCTTCTTCAGCCTCTGCTGCTGTATCTGCATCAGAAAATTCTTCCATTTCAGCAGCTCTTTCTTCGTTGATGTTCTTAGCTTCAGCGTAAATATCCTCTGCATTTTCCTGGATATTTGTAGCCATTTTCATAACACAGTCTTTTGCGCGAAGAACTGCTGCTGTACAATTTGTGTACACGTTCTTAGCATCCTTGCTTGAAAGCGCTTTGATTCCAGCTGTTCCAAAAAGAACTCCTGATGCAAAAATTCCAACCTTTTTCCAATTTACTTTAGTAATATCAAACATATCTACGTACCTCCTGTTTTTTCATTAACGCCTATTATATGACACGAATCTGAAAATTTCCAGTCTTTTTTTGCTTCTGATAAATTTTCTCACTTTTGCGTAAAATCAGTTTTGTCAAACTTTTTTCATTATATCTGACACAAATTCGTTATTTCAACCTTAATTTTTACACAACTTTTCACAGTTATCTATATCCATATTTATATAGAAGAAACTCATTTCCCGGTATCTTAAAGAGACAGATACAACCACGGTACCTGCCTCCATATCCGAACCGTTCCGTTTCAGAACGTTTTTTTACAATGTTATGCTTCTTTGAGTGTGATGTTTCTCACATTCTGTCCACCCGAAAATCCACAGGCATCCAGACCAGATTTAATTACTGCTGTCCATTTATCTTCCGGAAGATCAAGAACCGTTCCATCCTCCAGTTCGACCATGCATTCCATCTTATTGCCATCATCCGAAATACGATACATATTCTTGCGGCTGATTGCTCCGATCTGTTCCAGCGTATTGACCATACGGTATACCGTCGCCGGTCCGATACTCGGATCCTTCAGAGACGCCTGATAATAAATTTCCTTGCAGCAATTACATTTTCCTTCCAAAATAACATCGATCAGCATGAGCCGCTGCTTCGTAACCCTACAGCCACTTCTTTTCAGCTGCTCGATTATTCTTTCTTTCGCGTCCATGATAGCCCCTTTCCATGCTGTCGCCTGTTAGGCTCTGATATCAACTACCTTAAATCCTGCTTCCTCGACAGCTTTTTTCAGATCATCATCATCGATTTCTCTGTCATAGCTTACAACTGCTTCTTCTTTTTTGAGATTCACCTTTGCAGATGCACCTTCGATTTTGTCGATTGCTTCCGTTACACTTTTCACGCAATGATCACAGTGCATACCGGAAACCATCACCGTCTTTTTACCGATTGCCGGATGTTCCAGAACCTTTTCTTCAATCTCTGTCTTGATCAGTCCAGATCCACCACCACAGCAAGGGCTTTCCCCTTTAAAATGTTTAAGCGTACCCTTTAATGCAAAAATAAGAAGTACGATCACGATCAGAACAATAATTGCATCAACCATCTTATTCCTCATCCTTCCGGCGTTCACGCCATTTCTTTATCCATAAAACCAACTGATATATGCTGACTCCTACAAGATAAATGATCAAGAATGCTCCGAATGCATAGAACATAGAGCCTGTTGAACTTCCCATATGCCTTCCGCCTTTCAGTCTTTCTTCTTTGGTGCGGTTTTTCCACTACATCCGCTACACGAACTGCAGTTACCGCTGCATCCAGCACAACCGACCGGTTTTCCTTCTTTATGGTTTTTATAACCTTTGTAAATCAGATAAATACAATATGCTGCGATCAGTGCCACTATCACAATATTTGCGATCATAACCTTCACCTTGTCTTTCTTTTACACTGGAAGCCGGACACAGGCTTCTGCATCCGGCTTCCGCCTTAAAGTTCTTATAAATCTTATGCGTTTACAGAACGTTTTGAATAAACTTTCTGATTTTTATACGGATCTGGTCTGAACAGCATGAAAAGGATTGCGATAAGGAAAAGGAATCCAACTGCTGTACCAACTCCGAATGCTCCGCCTGTTACGAATGAACCGATCTGATATACACAGAGGCATACGATGTAAGCGAAGATGTTCTGGAAGAGAATTGCGAACCAGAACCATTTTCTTGACTGCATCTGCTGTGCCATTGTAGCAATTGCTGCAAGGCAAGGAGAATCAAGAAGGTTGAACATCAGGAATGTAAATGCTGCAATTGAGCTTGGGAACCAAGATGCAACACCAGCTGCTACGTTGACTGCATCTTCTGTATCACCAGATACATTTGCAAGTACACCCATTGTTGAAACAATTGCTTCTTTTGCTGTAAATCCAGAGATAGAAGCTGCTACCGGCTGCCACTCGCCAAATCCAAGTGGTGCAAAGAGCGGTGCGATCACGCCACCAATCATTGCCATAAGACTGTCTGCGCTGTCTTCTACCATGCCAAAGCTTCCGTCTACAAATCCGAATCCGCCAAGGAACCACATTACAACGCAGGCAAGGAACAGGATTGTTCCGGCTTTGATGATGAAGCCTTTCAGTCTTTCCCATACATGAAGGAGAACTGTCTTAGCCTGTGGAATATGGTACTGTGGAAGTTCCATTACGAACGGTGCCGGTTTTCCTGAGAACGGTTTTGTCTTTTTCAGGATGATCGCAGCTACAAGTACTGCAACGATTCCAATGAAATACATAAGCGGTGCGATAAATGAACTTTCCTGATATCCTGCTACTTCACCGGAAATAACACCACCCATCAGAGCGATAACCGGAAGCTTAGCTCCACACGGGATAAAAGTTGCTGTCATAATTGTAAGACGTCTGTCATTGTCCTGTTCAA
>ENA-OPSD01001706-OPSD01001706.1-human-gut-metagenome-genome-assembly--contig:-NODE-1706-length-15408-cov-34.776330_pt1 | contig 15408 bp, 14 predicted proteins | sample MGYA00241453_ERZ501898 | MGnify/ENA primary metagenome ERZ501898 (study PRJEB25962, sample SAMEA2042226) | human gut metagenome | biome: human gut; feature: human-associated habitat; material: faeces... | reverse complement strand
TTCTCATTATTTACAATAATTTTTGCCATATTTTCTCCTTTATCTCTTATACATTTATCCTGCTCTGCCATTGTTGTACACATAAGTGCACTGGTTGTTAATGTGTTTTGCTTATGCACATAATATACATGAGAGTAGTTGCAATGTCAATATTTATTTTAGATTATTTTAAACTATTTTACACATTGTTTAATAATGTCTAAAATTTTATTTTATTTTCGTTTTGAAACGCATGTAAGTTATACATATTGCACAATATATTTAAATTATTTTAAAAAATACTTCAATATAGCTTAAAACTATACAATAATATATTGACAACATAGGAGCTTATTCCTATAATTAAAACATGATTCACACACAAGAACTCGTTGTTAATTTTATAAAATATTTTAGGAGAATCTATATATGATACATATCACATCATTAGACGATGGTCTCGAACTGTTTAAAGCTCTCGGCTCTGATATTCGTATCCAGATTTTAAAAATTCTGCTCGAGAATAACCAGATGAGCATGAATCAGATTGCAAACGAGCTAAACATCAGCAATGGAGCTTTAACCGGACATATAAAAAAGCTTGAGGAGTGTGGACTTATCTCCGCCTCAAACGATTCATCCGGTCACGGCAACCAGAAGCTGTGTTCACTGATTCAGGATCGTATATTAGTAGAAATTGAAAAACCAATAGACTTAAGTAACGTATACAACACATCCATCAAGGTAGGGCAGTTTTCATCTCACAATATCTGTCCAACCTGTGGCCTGGCTACATCCTCATTTGTGATAGGAGAGCTCGATGACGTGCGTTACTTTGACCATCCTGACCATTTCAATGCAGACATTATGTGGTTCACAAAGGGCTATGTGGAATATGTAATTCCAAACCTCATTCCACGTAATCAGAAAATCACCCAGCTTTCACTCTCAGCCGAGATAAGTTCTGAGGCTCCGGGCATCGACAACGACTGGCCAAGTGATATAAGCTTTTACATAAATGACACTCTGGTCGGCACCTGGACCTCTCCCGGTGACTATGGAGATGTACGCGGAATGTTTACCCCTGAATGGTGGCCTCAGAACTGGAATCAATACGGTCTCCTCAAGCTTTTAGTCATAAATCATAAAGGCACCTTCATAGACGGTCTTAAGATATCAGATATCACAACCTCTGAGCTAAAGCTTGACTACACAAGCACCATCCGCTTCCGCATAGCTGTCGATGAGGATTCTGCCCATGTCGGTGGACTCACAATATTCGGAAAAAACTTCGGTAACTACGATCAGGACATTGTTGTATCCATCAATTATGCACCTCTTGACATTGAAAAAAACACTAAATAATAATAAAATGACTGCGGAAATCAAAACCGCAGTCATTTTGTTATTATTTTATTTGTACTACCACTTTTTATGAGGGCAGTGCGAAACGCCTGTAAGCGCCCGAAGCTCCACATAACAGCCGCATGCATTACAGGTTCCGGCATTTAGCCTGTCACACGCCTTGCACACTGCAAGCCTTGCCTCATACTCTTTTTCCGGCACTCTGTCCTCGCCCTTTATCGCATCAACATATTTTTTTATCATTGCTGCGTCGGCCTCTGCCATTTCTCTAAGCAGACACTTCTTACATATCAGTTCCATATGATGTCCCCTTTCTTTTTGCCTTATCAGTTATACGAAAACACAGGTCGTCCATCATTTATAGATTTAATATATCAGATAAAAACCTATAACACAATATATATTTTAAATCTTATCAAATTATTTTACATTAATTAAAACATTAAAGTTTTTATATGTATACAAAGTAGAAGAAAGGACAACCGTATCCCGGCTGTCCTTTCTTTTATTAGTTTATTATTATATTAGGGAAAATATGAAAAATGATAAAACCAAACTATTTTAAATACTTATAAAAAATCCTTCACTGATGCATAAATGCCCTCTGCATCAAGTCCGTATTTTTTAAGCAAAGCTACAGCCGGACCTGACTCACCAAAGCAGTCCTGTATGCCTATTGTCTTTACCGGTGTTGGAGCCTTACGCGAAAGTGTCTCACATACCGCGGCTCCAAGTCCTCCTATTACAGAGTGCTCCTCCACGGTAACAACCCTGCCGCATTCCTTTGCTGCAGCTACAACAAGTTCCTCATCAAGAGGCTTGATAGTGTGTATATTTATGACCTTTGCATTTACGCCATCTGCTGCAAGCTTTTCTGCCGCTGCAAGTGACTCTGCCACGCACAGACCGGTAGCTATGATAGCTACATCCGTGCCCTCACGGAGTGTAACACCCTTTCCGATTTCAAATTTATACTCTGCATTGTCATTTATTATCGGTGTTGCAAGACGGCCAAACCTCATGTATACAGGGCCCTCATGCTCATAAGCTGCCTTTACGGCGGCTCTTGCCTCTATATCATCACTTGGGTTTATTACAACCATGCCTGGAATTGCTCTCATGAGTGCAATATCCTCGTTGCACTGGTGGGTGGCTCCATCCTCTCCTACCGAAATACCAGCGTGTGTCGCACCGATTTTCACATTGAGATGAGGATATCCAATAGAGTTTCTCACCTGCTCAAACGCACGACCTGCCGCAAACATGGCAAATGAACTGGCAAATGGCACCTTTCCCGTAGCCGCAAGTCCTGCAGCAATGCCCATCATGTTGCACTCTGCGATTCCACAGTCTATGTGACGATCTGGAAATTCCTTTTTGAAGATGGCTGTCTGTGTGGCAGCCGCAAGGTCAGCATCAAGAACATATACGTCATCGTGCTCCTTTGCAAGCTCTACAAGTGCATTTCCGTAGCTGACACGTGTGGCGATTTTCTTTACTTCTGACATAATGCTTCACCTTCCTTTCTCAGATCCTCCATGGCAACTGCATACTCCTCATCATTAGGAGCCTTGCCATGCCAGCCGACCTGATTTTCCATAAATGAAACACCCTTGCCCTTTACGGTATGTGCTATAATTGCCGTCGGCATACCCTTTGTATTTCTTGCCTCTTTAAATGCGTCAGCAATCTGATCCATGTCATTTCCATCCTTCAGATCAATCACATGGAAATTGAATGCCTTGAATTTCTCACCAATAGGATATGGTGAGCACACCTGATCCACTGGTCCATCAATCTGAAGTCCGTTGTTATCAACTATAACAACAAGGTTATCAAGCCTTCTGAAGCCCGCAAACATGGCAGCCTCCCAGACCTGTCCCTCCTGAATCTCGCCATCGCCGAGAAGTGTATATACTCTGTAATCATCATTTGTAAGCTTTGCAGAAAGTGCCATTCCTACCGCCGCAGAAATGCCCTGTCCGAGCGAACCGCTTGACATATCCACACCCGGGATATGCTTCATGTCAGGATGTCCCTGCAGATATGATCCCAGATGTCTGAGTGTTTTTAAATCCTCAACCGGAAAATAGCCTCTCTGCGCAAGTGTAGAGTAAAGTCCCGGAGCCGTGTGTCCCTTTGAAAGTACAAAACGGTCTCTATCCGGCTTTTTAGGATTCTTTGGATCAATGTTCATCTCCTCAAAATACAGATATGTAAATATATCTGCTGCAGAAAGTGAGCCGCCCGGATGTCCCGCCTTTGCAGAATGCACAGCCGTGACGATACCCTTCCTGACTTCATTTGCTGTAATCTGAAGCTCTAATTTGTTCATTTTGTTCTCCTGTTAAATCTATGACATGAAATAAAATATTTATACCTGTCTTTGGTTTATAATATCTAATCCACAAATACAGCTCTGTAATCAGCCTGGAACTTCTCGATTCCCTGATCTGTAAGTGGATGCTTTGTCATCTGCTCGATAACCTTGTAAGGAATTGTTGCGATATCAGCTCCTGCAAGTGCACAGTCTGTGACATGAATCGGGTTTCTGATTGAAGCTGCAATAATCTCTGTATCATATCCATAGATATCAAAAATCTCTGAAATCTGTCTGATCAGCTCAATGCCCGGCTGGCTGATATCATCAAGTCTGCCAAGGAAAGGTGAAACATATGTAGCACCTGCATTTGCAGCAAGAATTGCCTGATTTGCTGAAAAAATAAGAGTAACGTTTGTCTTGATGCCCTCTGATGAAAGCACCTTGACAGCCTTAAGTCCCTCAACTGTCATAGGAATCTTAACTACCATGTTTGGATGAATAGCTGCGATCTCACGTCCTTCTTTTATCATGCCCTCTGCATCAACTGTTGTGGCTTTTACCTCTCCGCTTATCGGTCCGTCAACGATAGATGTGATTTCTTTAATTACCTCGTTGAAGTCTCTGCCCTCTTTTGCGATGAGTGAAGGGTTTGTTGTAACTCCACAGATGACTCCCATATCGTTTGCTTTCTTAATGTCCTCGACATTTGCTGTATCTACGAAAAACTTCATTTAAAAATACCTCCGTCTTATATGATTTGCGTTTACTTTTGTTTGCTGATATAAATATAACACTTCAAAGAAAAAAATGCAATAGCAAAAGTAAATAAAAGTAAAAATAAATATAATTAAATGTCATTAAATAAAAAAAAGCATAAGCAATCGAAAGCACTGGCTTTATTTACCTATTTGAGTTATTATATATTTATGCAATGCTTTGTGATAAAAATATGTACGCAAAAATACAACAGAAATCAAAAGAAAGAGGAAAATCTATGCTGCAATTAGAAAGACAACAAAAGATTCTCGATTATTTAAAAGAAAACCGCAAGGCCACCACCAATGAGCTCAGCGAGCTGCTTGGTGTATCGACCACGACAATAAGAACAGATTTAAACCAGATGGATAAGGAAAAGCTTCTGACAAAGACTCACGGCGGTGCTATCTACAAGGATAAAACCCATGACATGACTGATTTAACCTCGAGGGCCTACCTGTTCCATGACCGCGCCCTGGAAAACAAGGAAGCTAAAGAGGAGATTGCAAACGAGGCGATAAAGCTCGTAAGTGACCATATGTGTATATTCCTTGATGCCAGCTCCACAGCCTACACTCTCGGCATGAAGCTTTCAGGCTTTACAGAGCTGACCGTCATCACCAATGGCATCAATCTGGCTTTAGAGCTAAAGGATATCCCGGGTGTCACAGTCATCCTGACAGGCGGTATCGTAACCAGCGCATCCGCTTCCATAGAAGGACTGCTTGGCGCTGATTTACTCAAAAAGATACACACAGATATCGCGTTCGTGTCAGCAAGAGGCTTCTCTGTAGAAGACGGACTGACTGATTTCAGTATATACGAGGCTGATTTAAAGCACATGTGTATCAAGGCCTCCGCTAAAACTGTGGCTCTTGTAGACCACACCAAGTTTGATACCACATCCATATCAAGCTATGCATCGCTTGATGACATCAATATGGTAATCACCGACTCCGGTATCTCACCTGAGACAGCAGATATATATGAGAAGGCCGGCACTGATATTGTTATATCCGGAATATAAATGAGACAATATAGCCATATAAAAGTAAAAGTATAAGTACAAATATAACTATAAATATAACTATAACTGTATATATAGATCCATTAAAAATGACACGCAACGTTTTACGCTGCGTGTCATTTTATAGTTGTCTTATACGCTTAAAGCATCAGACTATCTTATATGCATTTCTACCCTTTTCCTTCACATCATTGAGCACTTCATCCACCGTCTTAAACAGCCTAGAAAACTCATCCGGCACCTTTACATCCGGGGCGGTAACATATGCCTGTGATACAGTCAGATACTCATCCACCTTAGAGCTCTCATGAAGTATCTGTTTTTTGGCAAGCTCAAGTCTTATATGCTCAGCTATATTTTTAATGATATCCTCATCCGTTTCCTGCAGGATTATGTAGAATTCATCACCATAGAAATGATACCCCATTCCATTATCTCTGACGCTCTCATTTATTATGGATGACACTTCTTTTAGCACTGCATCACCGGTGACTCTGCCACTGTTTTTGTTAAATGACTTGAAGAAATCTATATCCACTACTCCAAACGTGATTCCTGCACCATCTGAATCCTGATTTTTGCTCACAAGCTTTTCAAAATCGTTTCGCATCTTGAACTTATTGCCCATGCCTGTAAGCATATCTGTGTAGTTGAGTCTGACTGCCTTACGGCGCTCATACTCAGTCTCCTGAAGCTGAAGCTTAAGGTCTATTGTATCACCAAGACGCTTTATCTGCTCCTTCACCTGCATAGAGTGGAGATTTGCGTAATATACGCACAGCTTGTTGTATGCCTCTGTATCACCCATGGCTCTCTCATATTTCATCCACATCTTGACACAGGTCTTCTGGAAAAACAGATTTTGCGTATCAGTGGCAAATCTTTCATACTCCACAATAACCTTTTTCCATGCATCGAACTCCCCCATATTCATAAATAGATTGCAAAGACTTAGTATCTCAAGCACATAATCGGCAGAATCGATATTGTTTATCGCACCCTCAACCAGCTCTTCCACATGATCTCTGACCTCATCCTCATTTCCCATCTTCCATAGCAGATGTGCCTGTGACATGTCTATCAGAAATCTGTTTTTATCACTGCCAGCTATATCATTAAGGAGTATCGCGTCAGAAAGATGCTTTTCTGCCTTTTCAAACTCATTAATTCCTGTGTATGATATGCACAGATTCAGATGAAGCATGAGAAGCTCCTGATAATAGCTATCCCTCTCTCCATGCAGTGGTGGCTTGCACAGCTCCAGTGCTTCGTTAAAATATCTGATAGCCTTTTCATACAATCCAAGCTCCATATAGAGTGAGCCTATATTATTGTTAACAAACATTATTATCTCTGTTGAGCCCTGCTCCACAGCTACATCCATAGCCTCCAGGTAGCAGTCAATCGACATGCTTACATCTCCAATAGATGCATATATGACTCCCATAAGATTGACAGTCTTTGCCATCTGCTCATATGCGCCACAGCTCTTATAAAGACCGGCTGTCTCCTGTGCCTTCTTCTCTGCCAAAAAAAGCTTATTCTCGCCAAATAAGGCTGCTGCCTCATCCATACATCTGTCTGCCTTTTGCAATATACCCATAAAAACCCTCCTATAGATGACAATACAATCTATTTTTCAGCAAGATACTGCTTATATCCAACCTGTTTCAGTTTCGCATCCTTTGCTACAACCTGAGCCTTCATATCTGCTGTATACTTTTTGATTTTCTCAAGGATTACATCATCACCTGCTGCGAGTATCTTTGCTGCAAGGATTGCTGCATTTTTCGCACCGTCAATTGCAACTGTGGCAACAGGCACTCCAGGTGGCATCTGCATGATTGAGAACACTGCATCCATTCCATCCAGATTCTTTCCTGAAAGCGGTACTCCGATAACAGGAAGTGCAAAAAGCGCTGCACACATTCCCGGAAGTGCTGCTGCCATTCCAGCTCCTGCTATTATTACCTTTACATCTCTATCACAAGCACCTCTTGTCCACTCAATAAGCTCATCCGGCTCACGGTGTGCCGAGATGATGGTGAGCTCATACTCTATTCCGAGCTCTTCAAGCATATCTGCTGCCTTACTCATCACCTTTAAATCTGAGTCGCTGCCCATAACTATTCCTACTTTTGCCATTTTATCCTCCTTATATGTCTAACAATTATTTACTTTCAGCATCAAGCGTATCGAGCGGTTTGTTCAACTCTTCTACGCCCTCAAGCACAAATCTGCCATCTCTTATTATATCACAGGTTGAGCCATCGTGTCGAATAACTGTGATGGCTCCAAGCTCATCATATGGTATTGTGATATCCGTGTGGCAGTTGAAATATGCCTTTGATATATCATCTTTTCTGCGGATGGAAACTGAATTGTCCCTGGCAATGATTGCTTTTCCGTCAGGGTTGTATGTCATATTGTCCTCATCGTATGTGTAGCAGGTATCACCCACTGCAAAGTGCGGTCCTGTCTTCTCTGCTATGAGAATAGGCATCTTTGCCGCGATATCGTATACTCTTGCCATACGGTAGGCTGTCGTATTGGTGCCTATGGCAAACTCACCCATAGGCAGTGTGTCGTGATGGAAAAGCACATTGTCTGATATATACTTTCTGTTTTCTTCCTCATCCTCAAAATTGGTACATGTATATTTATCAATCATGCCATCCTTAAAGTCGATTTCCAGATTAAGGAAATTAAGCTCATTGAGATATACCTGACTGACATGCAGCTTACCGTTTGTGCCCTCTAACACCGGTGAAGTAAACACCTCTCCGACAGGGATATTTACATCAGCCACACAGTTTTCAAAAGCCGTCTCCTTCGAAGGCTCCTTAAGCTCATGAATCTTGACATACAAATCTGTCCTGTTGCCGTTTGTACCGACGATATGCACCCTGTCTGCTGTATCGAGCACATCTATGATTTTCTGCTGCATATCCCTGTAGAGTGCATAATCAAGAGTATTAATCTTTACAGTCTCCGTAAAAATTTCCTTATAATCAGGTCCGATTGCAGCACACGGATAGGCGATGATCGTAAAGCTTCTGTCCTCGCTGTGGATATAGCTGTTCATATACTGTGAGCGCACGCTTGTCATATGGACTACAAGCTTCTGTTGCTCATCATTAAAGTGCGCAGCCTCCTTCTTTGAAACCGGAGCAAACGGCTCCTCTCCAAATATCTCTATGACAGCCGGTCCTCCACATTTGCATGCTACATCCTTCATTCTCTCAAGTGCATTGTGCATGCACTCAAGACGATACTCCACATATGCCTTGTCAAGCCACAGTGCCATATCCTCCTTGTGGTCATAGTCAAACTGCTTATTGACCGATGTGGAAAATGGTCTCATGGCAGGCTTCATACCCATTTTCTCGAAATTTTTTAATGTTGCTCTTATCATACGCTCAAAGCCAAGCGGATAAAGCACCTGAACCACCGACTTCTTTGAGATATCCTTGTTGCAGGTAATAAAGCCAATGCGGTATCCTTCTGTATAGGTATCTGCCATGGCCTGTATCTCCTCATCTGAAAATGAAGCCAGATGCGCTCTGCCGGCGCGCTCATTCTCTCCGACATACAGTCCGTAAGAATACAGATAATCATCATTTGACAAATCTGCCTCATTTACAAGCTCTGTATAGTAATCATAAGCCGGGTCAAGGAGTGCTCTGTTGTCATCCTCTGCAAATATCTCCTCATAATCATGCATGAACGAATATATACATCCCCTTATCTCATCAGGACTCAGCTCATTAGCATTCTCAAAATAATTGTAAAGCTCTACAATAAGCTCTGCATAAATGCAGAGATACTTTATATCCCCCTGATAGATATGTGTAATGCTTCCGGCAATTTTTGCATATACAGCCGATAAAAGCTGACCATACTCATCTCCGAGCACCTTTACGGCGTATGCCGGGTTGGCATAGCTTTTCTCGTAATTTTCTTTATCAAACTGTGAATAGAATAAATCGTTAAATTCCTTATCTGCGCTATGGTTTTTTATAGTGTTGATGCACTTTGCCGCACTTCTGAAATAATCTGCAAAAGCCGGCTCTATCGCAGGCTCTCTGACGATCTGTTCTATCCGCTCCTCCACAAGCTCTAATCGCTCTGCGTAAAGCTCATTGGAGAGCTCATAAATCTCTTTATAACTCATATATCCCTATAATCTTTCTTTCATATAATAAAACCTGCAGCATATGTTCCTCCCCAGCTGATTACCGCTATGAGTGAAAAAAACACTGCCAACCGTGGAAACGTCATGAATGATTCCTCATCAAAGAGGCTTCTGATGGCAAACCCGAAATCTGCCAGAGATATGCCAAGCATCAGTATACCGGCACTGCCATAGTACATAGACAGATTGCCATCTCCTCTGAATGCCGCATTCAAAAAAACTATATATACAATCTCTATGAGGATAGCCACAACAAGTGCAGCTATCCCCCTCTTAGATTGCTTCTTTTCCGTAAACTTATACCTGTTACGTTTTCTTCTGCCAAGCAATTTATATTCTCCTATTTGTAGCCGTACTGCTTATAGTACTCATCTATAGCTGCTTTGATTGTGTCATCAATGACTACTCTGCCATCATGCTCTCTGTTGTAGAGATACTCTGTGACCTCTTCCATTGTAACGATAGCCCTGCCCTCAAAGCCGTACTTCTCATGGATTTCATCGAGCGCGCTTACCTTGCCGCCCTGTCCGACTTCCATTCTGTTAAGGCTCACCATAAGGCCTACGATTGTAACATCTGCAGCTCCTCTTACCTTTGGAACTGTCTCCTCCATTGATTTGCCGGATGTGGTGACATCCTCTATCATGACTACTCTGTCGCCATCCTTAAGCTTGCTTCCAAGGAAGCCTCCCTTGTCTGCACCGTGATCCTTTGCCTCTTTTCTGTCTGAGCAGTAGCGCACCTCTTTGCCATAGAGCTCATGGTATGCGATAGCTGTTACCACTGCAAGCGGAATTCCCTTGTATGCAGGTCCGAATAATACATCAAAGTCATCTCCGTAATTAGCATGGATAGCCTTTGCGTAGTACTCTCCGAGTCTCTTAAGCTGTGAGCCTGTCACATATGCTCCCGCATTCATGAAAAATGGTGATTTACGGCCGCTCTTTAATGTGAAATCACCAAATTTCAGCACGTCACTCTCCACCATAAAGTCTATAAATTCCTGCTTATACTGTTCCATTTTATCTTAAAACCTCCTGTTTATAAGGCTTTCACGCCTTTATTATTGTCTCAAATTGCTTTACTACACACTTTTTACACACTTTACACCGCTTCCATCTTCCTCATCTCGTCAAACAAGGTATCATCTGTTACGTGACAATACAAATCCATTGTCAACTGTAAGGAGCCATGTCCGAGAAGCTTCTGCACGCTCTTAGGCTGCATTCCGTTCTCGATTGCCCTTGTTGCAAAGGTGTGACGGAAACAATGAGGAGAGAACCTCTCAAATTCCGGGTGTTCCTTCTGAATTCGTCTCGTTGTTACATCCATACATTCCTGTACGATGAACTGCTGTGTAGGTCGATTGTTTCTGGTTACGAAAACCAGATTCTTGTATTCGTCCTGTGCTGTTTGTGCGTTCTTAAGCAGAATCTCCTGCCCGCGAACTCTTTGTTTTTTCAGAGCTTCCATAGCTCTTGTTGTTAAGGGAATGGTTCGCTTGCTGTTATGCGTCTTGGTATCATGCCATTCAAAGACATATTTGCCATCCTTGCGGAAATAGCATAAGGAACGTCTGACGTGTACAACCTTCTTTTCAAAGTCTACATCAGACCACTGAAGCCCCATCAACTCACCAATACGCATTCCTGTGTCGATTGCCACTACATATAAATTGTAGTAGAATGTGTCCTTCGCATAGCTAAAAAAAAGCTCCGTTTCACCTACCGTTAATACTCTACGTTCTTTCTTAACCTCTTTAGAAATCACAGTATTGATCTGCTTAGCAGAATTTTTGATAAGTAAATCAGAGTCTATTGCTTTCTCCAGCATATCGACCAGTATCTTTTTCGAATTCTTACGCTCATTGTCTGTTTCCAGTTCGTTAATCGCCTGCTGCATAATCAGTAAATTCAAGGATGTGAGTTTTCTCCATCCCAGAGCCTTCTGTATTCTGCGATAATGACCTGCGTATGTCTCCTTGGTGGAGTCTCTGCAATTCTTCTTGCAGGTATCCATCCAGATTTCATACCATTCGTCAAGCGTTACGTCCTTCGCAACAACATTGAGTGCCTTTTCATCCTCATACTGTTCGTTTCTAAGCTTCTGTCTTACCTCATTCAGCGTCTTTGCGTAAACCGTCTGCTTCTTGCCAAAACGATTCACGAATCTTCCCTGATAAAGACCATCCTTTCTCTGTGATAAGCCTTTACCTAATTCTTTACCATTAAGGGATTTACCCATTTATGCCTCCTTCCTAAGTGTAGAATAGGAAGGATTCCAAATATCGTCCCTATTCTACCATAAAACCTTACAATTATCAATCCGTTTCAAAAATTGAATTCTCATTTTGAAACTCCTCCGTGTTCTTATTTATGAAAGAATCTGATTCAGTAACCAGTGGTCTAATCTGCCCTTATGAGCATATAGTCTGTTACCGATTCTTACCGTGAAACCATTGGCCGGATTGGAAAGCAATTCTCTTGCTTTCGTCTGTCCAATACCAAGGTACTCACACATTTCCTTTACATTTAATAACGCTCTTGTATCAAGTTCTGTTTTCATGGTAGTCCTGCCTCCTCTCGTAATATTCTCATTAACCACCTTCTTTCCTACCCGCAATAAGCGGTTCCTAAAGTAAGATTGTTCCAGTACTCTTAGTTTGGTTTTCTACGTATCCACTGTCTGGATTCTTTAGCACCGATTTCTCACTACTGAAACCTGCCTGTGGGCCTCTCCTGCGCGAGATCATCTCCCACCCTTGACGGAAGTGTCTGTTCTTTGCTCCGCTTAAATTGCTTTAAGTATCATCGCAAAGTCCGTTGACTGTGAATACAACTCATGAAGTTTTCAATGTACAGTTAAAACATTTCGATATTCTTGTAGAACATAAGTTTGTTTTGTGTTATGATTGTTGTAGCCGATTTGCTTCATTTCTGATGCCGCCCGGCTACGTTTTGTAAGTTAATTGTAGTAAAATATAGAGAATAAAATAATTGACGGTCACTTGACCGCGACTTGACATAGAAACTTTTCAAAGAATGAAAATATAGAAAGACAGATAAGATAGATAGCGGGATTGATAAATCCTCTCTGAAAGGAGCACACAGATGAGAAACAGACTGACCTTCGCCAATGTGATTGGTGTATTATTGGAAAATAAAAAGAAAACCTACCCGCAGCACCAGCTTGTACGCAGTCTGTTCTCTGCATATCTGGATGATACTCTGACAGCTTCGGAATTAATCGCAGATGACACGACGATGTACAGCCGCTGGTGCAATGGCGCCCACCCGATTCCTATAGATATCCTAAAGACTTATGAAGATGAGGATGAATGGGATACGATGGAGGATGATTTCAGAGATAAGATTATTCCGAACCTGTTGAACGAAGCACAGGCTCGAATCCAGATGGAGGAATTGATTACAGACAGTATAAAAACCATCGGGCAGGAAATGGCTGATGCACTGATTCAGGAGCCGGATAATGCAGCCTTTTTCTGCTCTGTGGTAAGATATGCGATTTTGAATGACCATAGCACAGGTGCGCTCTATTCTCCCGACCTTTCGGAAGTGATTCTTTGCAATAAGCTTCCCTCCTGCAATCAGGCATTCATTGGACGAAAGGATGAGATAAAAGCAATCGCATCCCATCTTTCCAATCAATCCGTCTTATTCATTACTGGTATGGCAGGCATTGGAAAAAGCGAAGTTGCCAAAGCCTATGCACAGACGAACCGTAAAAAGTACACCAATATCATTTATCTGTATTACACCGGTGATTTGAGAAAAGACATCGCAAACCTTACATTTGCAGATGATTCCGTAGAAATGAATGAGGAAGTCCGTTTTCAGAATCACTATAAGGTGATGCAGAGACTCCACACAGATACACTGCTGATTCTGGACAACTTCAATGTGCTTCCAAAGGACGAACCCTTCTTAAAGGAACTGATGAAGAATGATATGCAGCTATTGATTACCAGCAGATGCAAACTTAAGAATTATGATTCTATAGAAATAAAGGAATTGGATAAAGAAAAAGAACTGACAGAACTGTTCTACAAGCATTGTCCTTCTGCAAAACGTGATCCGGACAGTGTGTCTGCCATTATAGAAGAAGTGAACTGTCATACCCTGACTGTCTGCATGGCTGCTCTTACCTTAGAAGCCAGCGGCATGGAACCGGAAGAATTGTTACAGGAGCTGCGTTCCTGCGGTATCGGGCAGAACATGGAAGAAATCGAGGTATTCAAGGATGATGAATTCTCCTATGCCAGTATGATAGGACACCTTCGCATGTTGATGAAGCTTAATAGATTAAATGAGGACAGTATTGATATCCTCCGTAACCTCTCACTCCTGCCGGTATCAGGAGTTTATAAAAGTGCGTTCAAAATGTGGCTGGAACTGGATTCTCTCAAAAATGTTAATGAGCTGATACGCTATGGCATTATCAGTGAAGATACCGAAAATAAGACGATTGCACTCCATCCTCTCATTCAGGAAGTGGCAATCGCAGAGACCATTCCAAACGTATCAGACTGCCATGTGATGTTAAATCACCTGCATTTGATTTGCCTTGCTCACGGTCTGGATGTAAAAAGACCGGTGACTGTCATGGAATGTCTGAAAAGCATCAACAGACACATCATCCTAGATAACAGGGCTTACTATCTACTGTTCTTACAGGATATGTACCCTTACTTTGACAAATATCTGGATACCGATTATCTGTCGGAGCTGGTAGAACGTATAGAATATGTGATGAATCTTATGAATGATTCGGGCAAGTCGGATGAAACGAGTAAATCGTATAATTCAGATAAATCAGGCACACCAGATATTACGCAAGAAACCAACCACATTTCTGCCTGTGACAAAGCATTATTATTAGATTACAAAGCACAGCTTCTGTTCCCACGCAAGGAATATGATAATGCCATTAAGAAATATAAAAAGGCGATTGCCCTCATGGAAAATTACCATAAGACCAATACTGCGGATGCCCGTTCCGCCAATCTGCTTTCAAACCTGCACAACAACCTCTCTACAGCTTATCTGTTCCGGAAGAAACTGGAAGAAGCCGTATCAGAACTCAAGACAGCTTTCACAGTACGCAGGGAATATGCCAGTCTTGGATTGATAGAGAATAATGATACCCTGCAGCAGACACTCTCACTTGCTAACATGCTGGTGCAGAATAAGGAATATGATTCTGCTCTGGAAATTATTGATTTCTGTGAATCCACCATTGATGAAGTTATGGGTAGAAATAACCTTGATTATGGTATGTGCGAGTTCTATCGTGGTGTCATTGCTTATACCCGTTCTCAGCCTGTGATAGCAGAACAGCACCTGCTTAACGCAGATGCCGTCTTTCATGCTGTTATGAACGAGAACCCTGATAATGATTATTCCAAAAGTACTGCTCGTTATTTGTATAGTTTGTATATGAGATGGGGAAAGAAAGAGCTTGCGGAGCAATATAAAAAAATACTAATCAGCACGCATTAGGTATTGCCATAACAATGATACATATAGTCAGAACACACCCAAATATCAGCATAACGGGTAACGAGGTCATAGAAAACTTGTAGGCTCGGCTGCTGTCCTTTGTTATCGATATTCGCAAGATAGCGCGGGGAGATATATAACTCGTCGCTTACTTTTTTGCGACTTTCTCCGTATTCGTTTCTCGCGGCTAAAAATCAATGGTCTTTAGTTTGCAATATTACCGGAATATATTATTAAACTAACC
>ENA-OPSD01001702-OPSD01001702.1-human-gut-metagenome-genome-assembly--contig:-NODE-1702-length-15428-cov-5.144019_pt1 | contig 15428 bp, 10 predicted proteins | sample MGYA00241453_ERZ501898 | MGnify/ENA primary metagenome ERZ501898 (study PRJEB25962, sample SAMEA2042226) | human gut metagenome | biome: human gut; feature: human-associated habitat; material: faeces... | reverse complement strand
GGGGCTGAGCAGCTGCTGCATCATCAGGAAGCTGACCAGACCGGCCAGACCGGCAGTGCCGTCGTGGTCGTCAGACAGACCCACGGCAGCGCCGATGGCGAACAGCCATGCCATGTTGTCGATCAGGGCGCCGCCGGCCTTGATCAGCAGGAAACCGAGAGTGTAAGCGAAACCGGACGTTGCGCCCTCAGCACCCATAACAGCGGGAGCGAAAGCGTAACCGATGCCCATCAGGATACCACAGACGGGCAGTGCAGCAACGGGAAGCATAAGAGCTTTGCCGAGCTTCTGCAGATACTTCATCATAAAAGCATTCCTCCAAAAATTGTGAGTGGGTCTTTCCCAACTCGGTGCGGGGCCGCCTGGTTCTGCGAACAGCGCACTTTGTTAATCTCATCTTAACATATTCTTCACAAAAAAGAAAGCGTTTTTCGCAGAATCAGCGAAAAGCTGAATTTTCGACGGATTCTTTGTGCATAATTCAAACAGACCGTTGATTTTTGCCCAAAAATGTTAAAAAATCAATGATTATTAAGAAAGTGATTTTCATAGCATAGGCGTTCAGAGGGAGAATTCTTCACTTTTGGTGTCGCAATACCAAAAATCTGCACAAATCTTTGGTACATTTGCCACGCGCATAAAAGATGAACATCCTGTATAATAAAGGCAAATATCGGTTTTCCATTATTATAAAGGATAAAGGAGAATTGCGATGGCTAACCAAAAGTACATTATGGCGCTGGACGCCGGTACGACGTCGAACCGCTGCATCCTCTTTAATGCACGGGGCGAAATGTGCAGTGTGGCACAAAAGGAATTTACCCAGTACTTCCCAAAACCGGGCTGGGTCGAGCATGACGCCAACGAAATCTGGACCACCCAGCTCGGCGTGGCGCTGTCGGCCATGAACCAGATCGGCGCGTCGGCGGAGGATATCGCCGCCATCGGCATCACGAACCAGCGCGAGACGACCATCGTTTGGGATCGTGACACCGGCGAGCCGGTCTGCCACGCCATTGTCTGGCAGTGCCGCCGCACCAGCGAATACTGTGACGAGCTGAAAGCCCGCGGCCTGACCGAAAAATTCCGCGAAAAGACCGGCCTTGTCATTGATGCCTACTTCTCGGCCACAAAGCTAAAGTGGATACTCGATAACGTCCCCGGCGTGCGCGCGCGGGCCGAGCGGGGCGATTTGCTATTCGGCACGGTGGAGACCTGGCTGATCTGGAAGCTGACCTGCGGCAAGATCCACGTGACCGACTACTCCAACGCCAGCCGGACGATGCTGTTCAACATCCACACGCTGGACTGGGACGACGAGATTCTGCAAATCCTCGATATACCGCGCTGTATGCTGCCGAAGCCTGTGCCCAACAGCGAATTTTACGAGTACGCCGACCCGATGCATTTTGGCGGCGAGATCAAAATTGCGGGCGCGGCGGGTGACCAGCAGGCCGCACTGTTCGGCCAGACCTGCTTTACCAAGGGCGAGGCGAAAAGCACCTTCGGCACCGGCGGCTTTCTGCTGATGAACACCGGGGGAAAGCCGGTATTCTCCCACAACGGACTGGTCACGACGGTGGCGTGGGGACTGGACGGCAAGGTGAATTACGCGCTGGAAGGTTCTATTTTTGTGGCCGGCGCGGCCATCCAGTGGCTGCGGGACGAGTTGCATCTGCTGGAGGACGCCCGCGACAGCGAGTACATGGCCCAGAAGGTCAAGGACACGAACGGCTGTTACGTTGTGCCCGCGTTCACCGGCCTGGGCGCACCCCACTGGGACCAGTACGCCCGCGGGGCCATCGTGGGGCTGACGCGCGGCGTGAACAAAAACCACATCATCCGCGCGACACTGGACAGCCTGTGCTACCAGATCAACGACGTGCTGACCGCGATGCAGGCGGATGCCGGCATTCCGCTGACAGCGCTGAAGGTGGACGGCGGCGCGTGCGCTAACAATTATTTAATGCAGACGATGGCGGACATCAGCGCCCGGCCGGTCAAGCGGCCCTGCTGCGTGGAGACCACGGCGCTGGGCGCGGCCTATCTGGCCGGGCTGGCGGTGGGGTACTGGCAGTCCACAGACGACGTACTGAAAAACTGGTCGGTGGATCGCGAATTTGTGCCCACCCTGACCGAAGCCGAGCGCACCAGGCGCATCCAGGGCTGGAATAAGGCCGTGCGTTGCAGCTACGGCTGGGCGAAGGAGGATTGACCCAAAGCCTTCCCCTTAGGGGAAAGGCGGCCCGAAGGGGCGGATGAGGGGAGAACTTACGGAAGAGGTCTTTTAAAAACGTGCCTCCCGGTAGGGGCCGGACATGTCCGGCCCTCTGCCAAAAGGCAAAATTACGCTTGCGGAAAGGCCTGACCTGCGGCAGTGGCAAGGCCCCCGGGCGGATATGGAATCCGCCCCTACGCTGTGGGGGTCGATGCTCGCATCGACCCGGAAGGCTTCCAGCACCGCACACTCTCTGCGGGCGACCAATGGTCGTCCCTACATGCTCTGCAAACAAACAACACGAGGTACAATATATGCACGATATCATCATCATTGGCGCGGGCGTGTCCGGGTGTGCCTGCGCACGGGAACTTTCGCGCTATAACGCGGATATTCTGGTGCTGGAGAAAGAGGAGGACGTCTGCTGCGGCACGTCCAAGGCCAACAGTGCCATCGTTCACGCCGGGTACGACGCCGCAAACGGCAGCCTGATGGCGCAGCTCAACGTCGAGGGCAGCCGCCGTATGCCTGCCCTTGCCAAGGAGCTGGACTTTGCCTACGACCAGTGCGGCAGTCTTGTCGTCTGCCTGAGTGAGGACGACCGCCCCGCGCTGCAAAAACTCTACGAGAACGGCGTCGCCAACGGCGTGGAAGGGCTGCGCATCGTCGAGCGCGACGAGTTGGTCACGATGGAACCGAACATTGCCGACACTGCCGTCGCCGCCCTGTGGGCACCCACCGGCGGCATCGTCTGCCCCTTTGGCCTGACCTACGCCTTGGCCGAAAACGCAGCCAAAAACGGCGTGCGGTTCCGGTTTGACACCAAAGTCACCGGTCTGCACCCACTGCCCGGGGGCGGTTGGCAGGTCGATACCGACCGCGGCAGCTGCCAGGCGCGTTGCATCGTCAATGCGGCGGGCGTCTACGCCGACACGCTGCACAACCTGGCCGACGCCGCCCACCCGATGAAAATTACCGCGCGGCGCGGGGATTACTTCCTGTTGGACCACACGGCCGGGCAACACGTGCGGCACACGGTGTTCCAGCTGCCGGGCAAGTACGGCAAGGGCGTGCTGGTCACGCCCACGGTCCACGGCAACCTGCTGGTTGGCCCCACGGCCATCGATGTGGACGACAAGGAGGCTACCGCCACAACGGCGGCGGGCCTGGACGAGGTGCGCACAAAATCCGGGCTGGCGGTCAAGGATATCCCGCTGCGCCAGACCATCACGAGCTTTGCGGGCCTGCGCGCCCACGAGGCACGGCATGACTTTTTCATCGGTGAGATCGCGCCCGGCTTTGTGGACTGCGCGGCCATCGAGTCCCCGGGCCTGTCCAGCGCCCCGGCCATCGGCGCGATGGTGGCGGGCATCGTGCGGGACAGCTTGCAGTTAAAGGAAAACCCGACCTTTGACCCGACACGCAAGGGCATTCTGGATCCCAAGGCGCTGGATTTTGCCGCGCGGGCCGAACTTATTAAACAAAACCCGGCCTACGGCCAAATCATCTGCCGATGCGAGAGCGTGACCGAGGGCGAAATCATCGACGCCATCCACCGCACGCCCGGCGCACGCAGCCTGGACGGTGTCAAACGGCGCACCCGCGCGGGCATGGGTCGCTGCCAGGCGGGCTTCTGCAGCCCCCGCGTCATGGAGATATTGGCGCGGGAGCTGGGCGTGGCCCAAAGTGAAATCACAAAATCCGGCGGCGACTCCAAAATCATCGTCGGCACAAATAAAGATGCGTTTTGAAGGGGGGCTGCGGTAATGAAAAATGTAGATTTGCTCATCATCGGCGGCGGCCCTGCCGGGCTGGCGGCAGCCGTGGCGGCACGCAAAAACGGCGTGCAGGACATTTTGATTCTGGAGCGCGACAGTGAGCTGGGCGGCATCCTGAACCAGTGCATCCACAACGGTTTTGGGCTGCATACCTTCAAAGAAGAATTGACTGGCCCCGAGTACGCCGCGCGGTTCATCGCGCAGGTGCAAGCGCTGGGCATCGAGTATAAGCTCAACACTATGGTGCTGGATCTGGCGGCGGATAAGACCGTGACGGCCATGAACAAATCGGACGGCCTGTTCCAGCTGCACCCCAAGGCCGTGATTCTGGCCATGGGCTGCCGTGAGCGCCCGCGCGGTGCGCTGAACATCCCGGGCTACCGCCCGGCGGGCATCTTTACCGCAGGCACGGCGCAGCGGCTCGTCAACATGGAGGGGGATCTCCCCGGGCGGCGGGTCGTGATCCTGGGCAGCGGCGATATCGGGCTTATCATGGCGCGGCGCATGACGCTGGAGGGCGCAAAAGTCCTCTGCGTGGCCGAGCTGATGCCCTACTCCGGCGGTTTGAAGCGCAATATTGTACAGTGCCTCGATGATTTCGACATCCCGCTGAAACTGAGTCATACCGTGGTGGATATCCAGGGCAAAGAGCGCGTGACCGGCATCACGATCGCGCAGGTCGAAAACGGCAAGCCCATCCCCGGCACCGAGGAACACTACGACTGTGACACGCTGCTGCTCTCCTGCGGGCTGCTGCCCGAAAACGAGCTGAGCCGCGCGGCGGGGGTGGCGCTCAGTCCCATCACCGGCGGCCCCAGCGTGAACGAGAGCCTGGAGACGAACATCCCCGGCGTGTTTGCGGCGGGCAATGTGCTCCACGTACATGACCTGGTGGACTATGTCTCCGAGGAAGCGGGGGCAGCGGGCGAACACGCCGCCGCGTACATTCTGAAAGACGAACACGCAGCCGGGCGTACACTGCCTGTGCACTGCGAAAACGGTGTGCGCTACACCGTGCCCACGGCCATCCGCCCCGACTGCGCGGGTGACACCGTGACGCTGCGGTTCCGGGTGGGCGGCGTGTACAAAAACAAAAAAATCGCGGTCTACCTGGGCGATACCTGTATTTTCAGCCGTCGGCGGCCTGTGCTGGCCCCCGGTGAGATGGAGACTGTGCGGCTGAAAGCCGACCTGCTGCGCGGCGCAGGCGACGCCGTGACCGTGACTTTGGAGGAGGGCTGACGATGGAAAAACGTGAATTGATCTGCATCGGCTGCCCGATGGGCTGCGCCCTGACGGTGGAGCTGGACGGCGGCGCGGTGGTGTCGGTGCGCGGCAACACCTGCCCGCGGGGCGACGCCTACGCCCGCAAGGAAGTGACGGCCCCCACCCGCATCGTGACCACGACGGTGCGCGTGACAGGCGGCGCGTTGGCCGCCGTGAGCTGCAAGACCCGCAGCGATATCCCGAAGGGCAAGATTTTCGATATCATCCGCGCGTTGAAAGCGGTGGAGGTCGCTGCGCCGGTGGTGATCGGGCAGGTGATTTTGCCCAATGCCGCCGACACCGGCGTGGATGTGATCGCAACCAAGAATGTGGAAAAACGAGGATAACACAGAAACCCCGCCCGGGCGTGATGGCCCGGGCGGGGTGGTTTTTATGGGGAAAATTCAGGAGAAGGTCACGCACCAGACCGCCGCACCGTACTCATAACTGTATGGGAAGGGCGGCGCTTTCGGGGTCGCGCCGTCAAAGGTGTATGCGGGCACGGCGGTCAGGGTCGTGCCCTTCTCCATGCTGTCCGGCAGGTCCAGTGCAACGCCGGTCACGTTGACACCGCAGCCCGCCAGGCTGACCGCCAGCGCACAGACAAGTGCCAGTGCCGCAAGTTTTTTGGGGATGGTTTTCACGGTGAGACATCCTTTCGCATTTTTACGAAAAGTGTAGGCCTCGCACACGGAAATTGCAAGCGATTCTGCACGAAACCGCGATTTAGAAGCACGAAATGGTCGGTGAGGATAAAAAAGTGCCAAGAGCAGGCAGTGCTCTTGGCGGGAAAAATTTTTGGTTGTGATGGTGGGCACCGGGGCAGAGCGTGTAGGGGCGAACATTGTTCGCCCGCAGAACCACGCCGCGGCAACCCTTTTACCGGGAAACACCGGCACATCCGCCCCTCATCCGGCCCTGCGGGCCACCTTCCCCCTCGGAGGAAGGCTGGGAAATTTCACCCCAGCAAATTCGTCATGCTCTTTAAGCTGACGCCGAGGGTCGAGGCGTTGTGCAGCAGGGCGGAGGTGGCGGGAGGCAGGATGCCCATGGCACCCAGCACGATCAGGGTGCTGTTGAAGCTCATGATAAAGCGGTAGTTTGCCTTCGTGCGCTTTTGCAGGCCGTTGGCGATGCTCTTCAAAATCACCAGCTCGCGCAGGCTGTCGGCGGCAATCGTGATATCCGCAATTTCCCGGGCAATGGCCGCGCCGTCGCTGATGGCAATGCCGACGTCAGCGGCGGACAGGGCAGGGGAGTCGTTGATGCCGTCGCCCAGCATGATAACGGTGTGCCCGGCGGCTTTTTCGGCCTCCACAAAGTTGGCTTTGTCCTCGGGCAAGACCTCGGAGTAGTAGCGGTCCACGCCGACCTGGTTGGCAATCACCGACGCTGTGCGGTCGTTGTCGCCGGTCATCATGACGGCCTTGCGGATGCCTAAGCTGCGCAGTTGGCGCAGCACCTCGGCGGCTTCCTCGCGCAGGGGGTCGGCAATGCAGATGACACCGGCCAGCACACCGCCGATGGCAAGATACAGGTGGGAATATTCCGGCGGTAATGCGTCGAATTTATCGCACTCGGCCGTCGGGATGCAGCAGCCCTCGTCCTCAAAGACAAAGTGCTGGCTGCCGATGACGGCCTTCTCGCCGCCAATCTGGCTGGCGATGCCGTGGGCGACGACGTACTGCACCTCGCTGTGCATCTCGTCGTGGCGGATGCCCTTCGCAGCGGCCGCCTGGACGACGGCGTTCGCCATCGAGTGGGGGTAGTGCTCTTCCAGGCAGGCCGCGATCTGCAGGACTTCGTCCTCAGTGCGGGTGCCGAAGGGTACTACCTGCACGACGGTGGGGGTCGCGTGGGTCAGCGTGCCGGTCTTGTCAAACACGATGGTGTCGGCGTTGGCCAAGGCCTCAAGATATTTGCCGCCCTTGACCGTGATGTGGTAGCTGCCGCACTCACGCATGGCGGACAGCACGGCCAGCGGCATAGACAGCTTGAGCGCACAGGAAAAATCGACCATCAGAATCGAGATCGCACGGGTCACGTTGCGGGTCAGCGCGTAGGTCACAGCGGTGCCCAGCAGACTGTACGGCACCAGCTTGTCCGCCAGGGCCGCAGCGCGGGTCTCGCTGGCAGACTTCAGCTTCTCGGAGTTCTCGATCATCTTGACGATCTGGTCATAGCGGCCGTTGCCGGCCTGCTGCTCCACGGTCACGGTGATCTGGCCTTCCTCGACGACGGTGCCGGCGTAGACGACGGCACCGTTCGACTTGCGCACAGGCTCGGCCTCGCCGGTCAGCGATGCCTGGTTGACGCTAGCCTCGCCGTCCAGCACTTTGCCGTCCAGCGGGATGACACTGCCGGTGTGTACGACGATGGCGTCGCCTGCGCGGACCTGGGAAATCGGCACCAGCACTTCGCCCTCGGCGGTCTGCTGCCAGACGCGGTCGACATTCAGCGACATACAGCGGGCCAGGTCGCCCAGGGACTTCTTGCGGGTCCATTCTTCCAGCAGTTCGCCCAGGCGCAGCAGGAACATGACCGATCCGGCGGTCGAGAAGTCGCCGCGCAGCATCGAAACGCCGATGGACAGCGCGTCGAGCACTTCGACTTCCAGCTTGCGCCGCCACAGGCAGCGCAGACCGTGGAAAACGTAGGGCACGCTGCGCACCAGTGTGTAGGCCATGCACAGCGGTGCAGGCAGGAACAGCTTGCGCGCAAAGTGGAAGATCGTCATATTGACGAGCTTTTCCTGATATTCGCGGTTGACGGCGCGGGGGCTGTTGGCCGGGACTTCGGCCAGGGCCTCCACATCGAACTTGAAAGCCGCCAGCCCCTTGACGACCCCGGCGCGGTCAGCGGTGTAGACGACCACGATGTCACAGGTGCGCTCATACACGGCGGCGGTGCGCACGCCGGGCAGGGCAGTCAGGTAGTCCTGCAGCTGGTCTGCCTCGGCTAAAGACATCCGCTTTTTGTTGAGGTGCAGGCGCATCCGCCCGCGGCTCTCGTGCAGAATATTCCATTTCATAAGCTACTCTCCCAAAAAATAAAAAAGGCTTCCCCGGTAGGTGGGGAAGGCTTTTTTAGCAAGCGTTAAAACGCAGTAGAGGTGTAGGGGCGCATATATGCGCCCCGCAGCCTACCCGCTAGTAGTCGTCCGCCGTGTGGTTGCGGGCGGCCTATATACCGCCCCTACATGGCGTCGGCTGCATTTGCAGTAATCTGTCAAAAATTACTCGGCGGCCTTGTCGGCGGCGTCCTCAACAACGGCGTCATCCTCGGCGGCGCGCTGCTCGTTGATCTCCTTGGCGTCGGCCAGGATGTCACCGCAGTTCTCCTGCAGGCTGGTGGCGGTCTTCATGACCTGGTCCTTCATGCGCAGCACGGCGGCGGTGCACTGGGTGTACACCTTCTTCGCGTCCTTGCTGGTCAGAAGCTCAATACCGGCGGAACCAAACAGTGCGCCGCCTGCAAACAAACCAATCTTTGCCCAATTCATAGTTCAAATTCCCTTTACAAAAAGTTATATAAATTGTGCCCTAAAGGGCGAACCTGTAAGGTTTAAGTATAATTCTACAACGGTTAGTTATGACTGGGTTAGACCAAAAAGACGTGTGATGTGCAGATTGGATTTTATGTGTGGATCACACACCGCTGGCGGGCCGCTGGACCGTCGGGCACGCTACCCGCCGCAGCTCTGTGGGGCGGCGGCCGGTGTGGCGGCGGAAGGCCGCGGCAAACCGGCTGGGGTCCTCGTAGCCGACACGGTGCGCGATCTCGGCCACCGGCAGGTCGCTCTCCTGCAAAAGCTGGGCGGCGGTGTCCATGCGCAGCCCGCGCAGGTAGCTGGCCACCGGCACGCCGTACAGCGCCTTAAAGCAGATCTTCAGCGAGCTTTGGGAAAGATGGAACCGCGCGGCCAGCTCGGGCAAGGTGATACGGCTGCCCTGGTGGGTCAGCAGGTAGTCGTGGGCCTGGCGGGTGTGCTCCAGCTGCATCCGGTCAAAGTAGGGCGTCTGGGGTGTGTCAGCCTTGGCATAGCGGCTGACCAGCTCGTCCCAATGCTCCAGCGCGGCGGCGGCCACGCAGGGGTCATACATAATGCCGCTGTTGCGTTCAATTTCGCGGCGGCAGGCGGCGCTGGTCATGGCCGGGCGGTAACTGCGGCTGCTCATCATGGCGTCGATGGAATCCGCCACCGCCAGAATGCGCGACCCCAGCGGGATATCGGCGCCGCGCAGGCCGTCGGGGTAGCCGCGGCCGTCCCACCGCTCATGATGGTGGCGCACCAGCACGGCGATCTCTTTGAAATCATCGACCTTGCGCAGAATTTCATACCCGGTGACGGGGTGGCGGCGCATTTCCTCCCACTCGGGGCTGGTCAAAGGCCCGGCCTTGCGCAGCACGGAATCCGGCACGGCAATCTTGCCGATATCGTGCAGGTGGGCGGCCATGTGAAGGAGCGTCGTCTCATCCTCGCTCAAATCCAGGGCGGTGGCCAGCACCAGTACCATGTCGGCTACCCGGTCGGAGTGCTTGGCGGTGTAGGCATCGCGGGCGTCCATGGCGGCGACGATGCTCTCGATCAAATCGTGATATTGCATTAAATGGCTTGCGGTGTGCAGCGCGGCGTCCGGCTGCGGGATTTGGTTCGCCATGAACCGCGCCCCCTTTCCAAGATGGTGTTAGCATAGACTAATGGTTAGCTTAGACTATCTTATCGCAGCGCGCAAAATTTGTCAAGTCTGCCGCAAACATCTAGGAAGATTTGTACGAGTGTGGTAAAATGCGAAGAGCTTTTAAGGAGGATTCCGCCCATGAAAAAACCAACCCCCGGCACGACCGATCTGACGACCGGGCGACCGCTGACCCGCATATTGGTTTTCGCGCTGCCGCTGGTGCTGGGCACACTGTTCCAGCAGCTGTACAACTTCGCCGATACCGTCATCGTCGGGCGGTGCCTTGGCACCGACGCGCTGGCGGCGGTGGGCAGCACCTACTCGCTGAATTTTTTGATTTTGGGCTTTGTGCAGGGCACGTGCGTCGGCTTCGGCATCCCGGTGGCCGAAGCCTTCGGTGCGAAAAGCCGCGATGACCTGCACCGCTACCTCTATAATGGCGTACTGCTCTGCGTGGTACTCAGCGTGGTTTTCACGGTGGCGACCACGCTGGGGGCTGCGCCGCTGCTGACGCTCATCCACACACCGGTGAATATTTTTGCCGACGCAGCGCTGTATATTCGCGTCATCTTCCTTGGCATCCCGGCAACGGTCTTGTACAACTACTCGGCCAGCGTGCTGCGGTCGCTGGGAGATTCGCGCCACCCATTCTATTTTTTGCTGGGGGCAAGTTTGCTGAATATCGGGCTGGACTGGCTGCTCATCGTGCCCTGCGGCATGGGCGTCGACGGCGCAGCCATCGCGACGGTGGCAAGCCAGCTGCTCAGCGGCGTGCTGTGTACGTGGTGGTTCTTTGCGAAGGTCGAGAACGTGCATTTCACGCGGGACGACCTGCGATTTTCTGCGCCCCACGCCAAGCGGCTGGCGGTCATCGGGCTGCCGATGGGGTTTGAGTATTCGGTCTCGGCTATCGGCGCAGTCGTCATGCAGGATGCCATCAATCTGATGGGCAGTGTCGCGGTGGCGGCGCAGACGGCAGGCGAGAAGATCCGCCAGATGTTCACCCTGCCGATGGAGAGCGTCGGCATGGCGATGGCGACCTATGTCGGCCAGAACCACGGTGCACACCGCACCGACCGCATCAAGCAGGGCGTCCGCGACGGCTGTCTGGTGCAGCTGGTCTACTGCGCGGCGGCGTGGGTGGCGATCTATTTCTGCAAGCCCTACGCCGTGGGGCTGGTGCTGGGCGACACCGACCCGGCCGTGACGCAGGGCGCGCTGGAATATCTGACGGTCATCAGTGTGCTGTTCTGCTTCCATGGGCTGCTGATGATCTTCCGCAACACGCTGCAGGGGCTGGGCTACAGCACGCAGGCGGTCATTTCCGGCGTGGGGGAGCTGGTTGGCCGCAGCTTTGGCGGTTGGCTGGCCCTGCACGGCCTGGGATACCTGGGCATCTGCCTGGCAAACCCCATCGCCTGGGCGTTTGCGCTGGTGTATTGTGTGTTTATGGTGGCAAGGATGTTGAAACGGGAAGAGGCGTAGGGCTACTCTATGAATCGGAGTAGAGGATGTAGGGGCGAACATTGTTCGCCCGCGCCGTGGAAGGTTGTGACCCGATTTGCCTTATACCTCCGTAGGGGCCGGGCATGCCCGGCCCCTACAAAAGCCTCCACCGCCGCAGCGGGGGAGGTGGCGACGACAGGAGCCGGAGGAAGTTCCCCGAGCCTTCCCATAGACGACCGTCTCCCGGAAAGCTGCGGGCGGCGTATACGCCGCCCCTACGTGCTCGGCGCTGATTCAACCGTGCAATTATGAAGACCGCCCCGGGAGGGATAAATCCCTCCCCAACAACCCAATATCGATTTCAGCTGTTCCCTGTGCGGAACGGCTGTTTTTTTATACCCCTTGACAAATGCGGTTAGTCTATGCTATCTTATGGCTGGTTAGAAGGCACTAACCAAATGGTATCGCTTTGTCCCCTTCCGGGCATACTGTAAAAAGTATTTTATAGAGAAAGGACTTTGCATCATGAGCTATCTGGAAATTGAGAAAGTCATTGGCCGCGAGATCATCGACTCCCGCGGCAACCCCACCGTTGAGGCCGAGGTTTGGCTGGCGGACGGCACCATCGGCCGCGGCGCTGCCCCCAGCGGCGCTTCCACCGGCGAATTTGAGGCCCTGGAGCTGCGCGACGGCGATAAGAGCCGTTTCGGCGGCAAGGGCGTCAGCAAGGCCGTGGAGAACATCAACACCACCATCAACGAGGCCCTTGCCGGCATGGACGCCTCTGACATCTACGCCGTTGATGCCGCTATGCTGAAAGCCGACGGCACCAAGGATAAGTCCAACCTCGGCGCAAACGCCATCCTGGCCGTCTCCATCGCCGCGGCCCGCGCAGCCGCCATCTCTCTGGATGTGCCCCTGTACCGTTTCCTGGGCGGCGTATCCGGCAATAAGCTGCCTGTGCCCATGATGAACATTCTGAACGGCGGCGCACACGCGGCCAACACCGTGGATGTGCAGGAATTCATGATCATGCCCGCCGGTGCCCCCAGCTTCAAAGAGGGCCTGCGCTGGTGCACCGAGGTGTTCCACGCCTTGCAGGCACTGCTGAAGAGCAAGGGCTTGGCTACCTCTGTCGGTGACGAGGGCGGCTTTGCGCCTGATTTGGCCAGCGACGAGGAGGCCATCCAGTATATCCTCGAGGCCATCGAGAAGGCCGGTTACGTGCCCGGCAAGGACTTCGTCCTGGCTATGGATGCCGCCTCCAGCGAGTGGAAGGGCAGCAAGAAGGGCGAGTACAAGCTGCCCAAGTGCGGTAAGGTCTTTACCAGCGAGGAACTGGTCGAGCACTGGAAGCAGCTGGTCGAGAAATATCCGATCTACTCCATCGAGGACGGCCTCGACGAGGAGGACTGGGAAGGCTGGCAGCACATGACCAAGGAGCTGGGCGGCAAGGTGCAGCTGGTTGGCGACGACTTGTTTGTCACCAACACCGAGCGCTTGTCCAAGGGCATTAGCCTGGGCTGCGGCAACTCCATCCTCATCAAGCTGAACCAGATCGGTTCTGTCTCTGAGACGCTGGAAGCCATCAAGATGGCCCACAAGGCCGGTTACACCGCCATTGCGTCCCACCGCTCCGGCGAGACCGAGGACACCACCATTGCCGACCTGGCCGTTGCGCTGAACACCTGCCAGATCAAGACCGGTGCCCCCAGCCGCAGTGAGCGCGTTGCCAAGTACAACCAGCTGCTCCGCATCGAGGAAGAGCTTGGCGGCGCTGCGCAGTACCCGGGATTTGGGGCGTTTAATATTAAAAAGTAAATAACAGGGAAAAATCTCCGGGCTCGACAAAAAGCGTGCGGTAGGGGCGGAGCAGAGCCCCGCCACTACTGCATTTGCAGAAAAGATCGTGCGTTTTTGGCGCAAGAAGCTTTGTAAAATTTCTGTAATGTTGCCGAGACAACATACGCAAACCCTGATTTTTTGGTATAGTATCTTTGCCGGGTTGGAAAACCCGGCTGTCCATAACTTAAAAGAGGTGCATAATGACAGATTTCAAACAGTGGGAAGGCTTTGAAGGCCGCATTTGGAAAGAGGAAGTCAACACCCGTGACTTCATCCAGAAGAACTACACCCCTTATGACGGCGATGAGAGCTTCCTCGCCGGCCCGACCGACGCTACCAACAAGCTGTGGGGCGCTCTGCAGAAATTGCAGAAAGAGGAGCGCGCCAAGGGCGGCGTTCTGGACATGGAGACCGAAGTCGTCTCCGGTCTGACCGCCTACGGCCCCGGCTACATCGACCCCGAGCTGAAGGATCTGGAAAAGGTCGTCGGCCTGCAGACCGACAAGCCCCTAAAGCGCGCCTTCATGCCCTACGGCGGCATCAAGATGGCGGAACAGGCCTGCACCACCTACGGCTACCAGCCCAGCGAAAAGCTGCACGAGATTTTCACCAAGTACACCCGCACCCATAACCAGGCTGTGTTTGATGCCTACACCCCCGAGATGAAGAAGGCACGCCACAGCCACATCGTCACCGGTCTGCCCGACACCTACGGTCGCGGCCGTATCGTCGGCGACTACCGCCGCGTGGCGCTGTACGGCATCGACTACCTTATCAAGGCCAAGCAGAACGACTTTGCCAACTGCGGCGACGGCACGATGACCGAGGAGGTCGTCCGCCAGCGCGAAGAAATTGCAATGCAGATTTCTGCCCTGAAAGGCATGAAGGAGATGGCTGCCGCCTACGGCTTCGACATCTCCCAGCCTGCTGCCAACGCCAAGGAGGCTGTCCAGTGGCTGTACTTCGGCTATCTGGCCGCCATCAAGACCCAGAACGGCGCGGCTATGTCCGTCGGCCGCGTGTCCACCTTCCTGGATATCTACATCCAGCGCGACCTCGACAACGGCACCCTGACCGAGAGCGAGGCGCAGGAGCTGATCGACCACATGGTCATGAAGTTCCGTATGGTCAAGTTCGCCCGCATCCCCAGCTACAACCAGCTGTTCAGCGGCGACCCCGTCTGGGCGACCCTCGAGGTCGGCGGCATCGGCATGGATGGCCGCTCCATGGTCACGAAGAACGACTTCCGCTTCCTGCACACCCTCGAGAACATGGGCCCCGCCCCCGAGCCGAACATGACGGTGCTGTACTCCAGCGCCCTGCCCAAGACCTTCAAGGATTATGCGTCCAAGATCTCCATCGACACCTCCAGTGTCCAGTATGAGAACGATGATGTCATGAAGCCTGTCTGGGGCGATGACTATTCCATCTGCTGCTGCGTTTCTGCCACCCAGACCGGCAAGGAGATGCAGTTCTTCGGTGCCCGCGCGAACCTTGCCAAGTGCCTGCTGTACGCCATCAACGGCGGCGTCGATGAGAAACTCGGCGAGCAGGTCGGCCCCGCTTACGCGCCCATCACCGCTGAGTATCTCGACTACAATGAGGTCATGGCCAAGTACGATGTCATGATGGACTGGCTGGCTGGCCTGTACGTCAACATCCTGAACCTCATCCAGTATATGCACGACAAGTACTACTATGAGGCTGCCGAGATGGCCCTGATCGACACCGAGGTCCGCCGCACCTTTGCCACCGGCATTGCGGGCTTCAGCCATGTGGTCGACTCTCTGTCTGCCATCAAGTACGCCAAGGTCAAGTGCATCCGCAACGAGCAGGGCCTTGTCACCGATTACGAGATCGAGGGCGACTTCCCGAAGTACGGCAACGATGATGACCGCGCTGACGACATCGCCGTCGAGCTGCTGCGCAGCTTCCTGGAGAAGATCAAGCGCCGCCACACCTACCGCAACTCTGAGCCGACGACCTCCATCCTGACCATTACCTCCAACGTCGTCTACGGCAAGGCCACCGGCGCTATGCCCGACGGCCGCAAGGCATATACTCCGTTTGCCCCCGGCGGCAACCCGAGCTACGGCGCCGAGACCCACGGCCTGCTGGCGTCCCTGAACTCCGTTGCCAAGCTGCCCTACCACTGGGCACTGGACGGCATCTCCAACACCCAGACCATCAACC
>ENA-OPSD01001689-OPSD01001689.1-human-gut-metagenome-genome-assembly--contig:-NODE-1689-length-15568-cov-6.237349_pt1 | contig 15568 bp, 9 predicted proteins | sample MGYA00241453_ERZ501898 | MGnify/ENA primary metagenome ERZ501898 (study PRJEB25962, sample SAMEA2042226) | human gut metagenome | biome: human gut; feature: human-associated habitat; material: faeces... | reverse complement strand
GGGATTGTTACCTTGAATAATGTCTGGATCTTATTTGCTCCGTCAATCTCTGCTGCTTCAATGACATCACCAGGAATAGACTGAAGACCCGCAATATAGATGATCATCATATAACCGATCTGCTGCCAGCTAACCAGAATGATCAGTCCCCAGAAGCCATACCACTCATTCAGAGCAAGTGCAGTACCATATCTGGAGAGAACTCCGTTAAAGATCAGCTGCCAGATATATCCAAGTACGATACCACCGATCAGGTTCGGCATGAAGAAGATCGTACGGAAGACATTTGTTCCGTGCATTTCTTTTGTCAGTGCCATTGCAAGTGCAAATGCTATGATGTTAATGATCAGAAGAGATGCAATTGCGAACAGTACGGTATACCAGAATGAATGACGGAATGCCGTATCTTTCAGTGCTTCTATGTAATTTGAAAATCCTACGAATTTCGCGTCTGTTACGGTTGTAAATTTACAAAATGAAAGCCAGATTCCCATAATAAAAGGAACGATAAAGCCAAGAATAAATGCAAAAAACGTTGGAAGCACGAAAATCGGCATATAACGTTTGATGGATTTTTCCATAATAAATTCCTCCTTCCATGCAGAGAATCTCCGCTTCATTTCCCTGCACTTTTTCATAAAAGCGGCGGGGGTTTCTTGCAACCGCCCGCCACTACTCACTTCATATAACTATTTTGATTGTTACATTTTTATTTTTATTTTTATTTTGCTGCTGCAGCTTCTTTTGCCCATCCGTCAACGAATGCTGTTGTAACTTTTGCCCAGTTTGCATCTGTCGGATCTGCTGCGTAACTTGTCAGTGCAGAACCCACTCCGTTCTTCCACTCTTCTGATGGCATTGTTGAGAAGTTCCAAGATACAGGAGTCTTTCCGTCTTCTGTATATTTGTTTGCTTCGTTAACAAGTACGTTGTCTGATTTCAGGTTCTTCTTAAATGGAATTGTGAATCCCATGTCTTTGCACATTGCCTTTACACCATCATCAGATGTTACACACCAGTTCATGAAATCAAGTGTTGCCTGAATGTCGTCTTCAGATGCTTTGGAGTTTACACACCAGTAGTTCTCTGTACCTGTACAGATTCCCTGATCTTCTTCGCCTTCTACACCGATGTAGATTGGAAGGATTCCAAGATTGTCATCTCCGACGTCTTTGATGTTGTTATATTCCCATGTACCATTCTGGTAGAAGACTGCATCACCTGTTACGAAATCTGCTGTTGCATCGTCAGCTGTCTTTGTAGAAAGTTCTGTTGGTTTGCAAGTAGCGTTGTTGATGTAGAGATCCCAGATCTGACGGTAGTTATCAAGGTATGTTCCTTTGATAGCATCTGTGTTATCGATTCCTTCATCTTTGTATTCATAGTAGATTGGAAGGTTTGCCAGATGAGTTTTGAATCTCCAGTCAGATGATCCGTCCATACCAGCGGATGTAAATGCTGAGAATCCAAGTTTGTCCTTATTCTTTGTGATGTCTTCTACAACTTTCTTTAAGCTGTCAAAGTTAGTGATATCATCAGCTGAGTATCCTGCTTTCTTTAACAGTTCTTTGTTGTAAATGATTCCGTAGCTTTCTATTACGTATGCGATTCCTGACATCTTGTCGCCGTCCATCAGTGCGAAATCATCACTTGTCAGCTGTTTTGCAACATCAGAATCTTTCAGATCGTAGCAGTAATCTTTCCAGCTTGCAAGTCCAACCGGTCCGTTTACCTGGAACAGTGTCGGAGCATTGCTCTTAGCCATCTCAGATTTTAATGTCTTTTCGTATTCTCCGGATGCTGCTGTAAGTACTGTTACATCCACTCCTGTTTCTTTTGTATACTCTTTTGCCAGATCCTGCCACTGCTCATCCTGTTCTGGTTTGAAGTTTAAGTAGTATACTTTTCCTTTTGCGTCTTTCTTGTCTGACTTGCTGTCAGAAGAGCTTCCACATCCTGCAACCATTCCTGTTGCCATGGCTGCTACCAGCATTGCTGATACAACTTTACGCATTTTCATAATTCATTTCCCTCGCCTTTCTTTTTTGAAACCTTCGTTTCTCTTGTTGTCATTATATTAACAGAAATGCGCTCAAACCCTGTATCAATAAAACAACCTGATATACAAAAAAACATATCTATTGTTCTTCTTCAAACTGCCGGATGCTTTCGTCTTCTGCCTGCGTGAATTCCTGCTCCGTTATCTTTCCCTGTGCCAGTTCCGCCAGACATTCTCCCAGTACATCCTCCTGTAGCAGTGAATTCCACTTCACCTGATAATTCGGTACAATCTGTGGATTTCCCGTATAAGCCTTCAGATAATCATCCAACAGCGTTCCTTCCTGTCTTGTCCTGCTGTTCAGCAATTCTTCTTTCTGTTCTTTATTCAATTTCGTTCTGAATTTGAGGAACTCAACTGCTCCTTTTTTCACCTTTTCACTATAAGTTGATACAACTGCCCAGCCGAATGTCTCCGGTGAGCCTATCAGTTTATTTTCCGGAAATGTAGAAAAACATACTTTTTTCTGCATTTCCTCCGGAATCTGATCAATCATCCAGTAACCATTAGGTATCATCGCTGCATTTCCTGCCACGAAATTATCATGAGCTACGTCAAAATCATTATGCAATGCATCCTGGGTCGTATATTGGAATAATTTTTTTAATGTACCGGCTATCTCCAGCCCCGGTTCATTCTGATAGGTATCCGGATATAATTGCTTCATGAATGCCGCACCTTCTTCACTTCCTGCTACTTCTGCTGTTGCAAGCAGCATTGCGGCCCATGCCGTCCCTTCCGTATGCAGGGCAAGCGGCGTGATCCCTGCTGCTTTCAGTTTCTCACAACATTCCCAGAACTCCTCCCATGTCTCAGGAAATCTGCTGATTCCTGCCTGTTCAAATAACTCCCGGTTCCAGAAAACCCCTGAACAGGCGAATGCCGCCGTACTGACCGGACCCAGATAAATCTTTCCATCCTCTTCCCGGACCGATTCCATTACTGACGGTTCGATCATATCCTTCCATTCCTGATCTTCGTTAATGTAAGGTGTCAGGTCCTCAATCCTGCCTTTCTTGATCATCATCTGATAGAAAGACGGAAGCATACGCAAATCAGTGATAATAGCCGGTAATTCATCTGTCACATTCATACGTTTCAGATTCTTCCGGTATTCTTCCTCCGTCTCCATCACCCAGTCCACATCTATATGATACTTTCCTTTATATGCCCTGTTGAACCGCTCCACCACTTCCTCTTCATTCTTATTACCGGTACTGGAATCTACGGTAAGGATCATTGGGATCTCTACTACTTTATTCTTTTTTCTGGTCTGTGTATCCTCTTTTCCCACACAGCCGGTCAGTGCTGCCAGCATGACGATCACCATCACTGCTGCCATAATCCGTCTACTGTTCACTGTTTTCTTTCCCGTCATTCGGGATCTGGATAACACAGACGGTTCCATTTGTATCCGATTCATAGAAAAATCTCACATCCTCCCCATACTTTAACCGCAGTCGCGTAATAATATTTATCACACCATAACCATGTTTTTTGTCTTCAAAACTGTCTTTCATTTTTGACACCGGTATCTCTGACAGTCCGTTTAACTTCTCCGCCATCTGCTCTTCCATCGGAGTCCCGTTATTATAGACACTGAATGTAAGCTGTCCTGCCTGTTCAGTGACACTGATCCTTATCAGACCACCTTCGAAGATATCACAAAATCCATATTTGACTGCATTTTCCACAATTGGCTGTAAAATCAGCTTTAATATCCACCTTGTTTTCAGTTCTTCTGCACATTCGATCTCATAACGGAACAGATTCTCATTGCGGATCTGCTGGATCTCCATATAACTTTTTACATTTTCCAGCTCGTCTTCTACTGTCACAATCTCACGTCCTTTGCTCAGCGACAGACGCAGATACTTTGACAGTGCCTGTATCATCTTCATCGTCTTCTCTTCCCCGTTGATCCGCGCCAGCATATAGATGGTATCCAGAGTATTATAGAGAAAATGCGGATTGATCTGGCTGATCAGCGTATTCATCTCACTGATTCTTAGTTCTTTCTGCTGATTCTTGACCTCGTTCTGGAACTCTTCGATATTCTTTAACATCTCGTTATAGGCATGCCCGATCTTATCCAGTTCTGTGTCCGTATGGATCTGAATGGTATGTGTGAAATCATTTCCATCAAAACTTGTCATGGCATCACTGATCTGTCTGATCGGCCGGGTAAATGTCTGTGATGCATAAAGACTTAATACAAACGCCAGCACCGCAATCACCGCATAGATAGTGAGTAATACGATCAATATCTGCGTCATTCCATGATTCAATACCATATCCGGCACCAGTGTAAAGATCACCATCCCTGTCTCTTCCTGCCGGTATGCCTGTAAAATCCCGCCTTCTATCTTTTTTCCCCGCACGATCACACCGGATTTTTTCGTTCTGGTCAGTTCCGTAATCTTCTTCATTGTCCTTTTTTCGATACTGAGATCTTCCGGTTCCTGCCGGATGCAAGTCTTTCCTTCCGGACTTATGATTCCCACTGCAACATCTTTTGCTATCTTCCTGTCTTTATCCATAACACTTTCCAGAAACTGTTGATTCATCTTCAGATACACGATTCCAGGTTCGTGTGCGTAATCCATACTATTCACATATCTTCCGATAAACAATGCTTCATCCCCCGTACCAAACAGGTAATCCCGGGTCCAGATCCACTGCGTCTTCGCATACTCATCCCCCATTTTCTCACGCAGACCGCTGCTTTGAAAATCCGAATAACCAATCTGGGAATAGGATTTTTCGTAAACATTTCTTTTATTATCAATGTAGCAGTAATCAGCGACATGATTCAGATCTATATATGCAAAATATTTGCTCAGTGCATTCTTCTCTACTTCCTGCAGTTCTTTATTCTTCAGACTCTTCTGCACATCATTTTCCAGGATGATCTCTGCTGTCACGGCATCCGTCTTCCGGTACAGATTATCCAGGGCTATCCCCATCTTCTCATTCATGAATTCATACTTATCCACAATCACATCTGTCATATTCCGTCTGACATAAGTCCATACACAGATGCTGGAAAGAACCAGTGCCAGTATCAGAAGCGTACACATATACTTCAGATACTTTTTCTGGATTCCTGACATTTTACTTTTTTTCATACTTCATATTCCCTTTTGTAATCTCTCGGAAGCTGTCCTGTATATTCTTTAAACAAATGTGAAAAATAGGATGGATTACTGATTCCGACCTGCTCGCAGATATTACCGATGCTGGTTCTTCCGTCTTCCAGCAGTCTCTTTGCCAGCTCCATTCTACGCTGCAACAGATATTGTTTGAATGTCATATGAAAGGTATTCTTGAATACCCGTCCAAAATATACCGGATTCAGATATACATGTGTCGCCACTGATACAATCGAAAGATCTTCATTATCCAGATGTTCATCTATATATGCCACAGCCGCTGCAATGTATTCTTTTGATCCCTTATTCTCTTTCTTCTCTGCATTTTCCAGTCTTTTTTCAATAGCAGTTCCCAGAATCTTATAACAGACATCCACCGCTTTTGCCGCCTTTAAGTTTCTCATATTCGAATAATAATTTTCAAATTGCTGATTCAGTGATTCGTCCATCCCGTAACTGTCTTTTAACATGAATTCTGTCTTTACCATGATCTTGTGCATATACTGGCATTGCAGTTCTTCTCTGTGTGGCAGTTGGTAAATAAAATGTACAAATGCCTGCTTTAACTGTACGGCGTCGTTCTTCCGCACGCTGTTGACCACCATCATCTCTGCCTCCGCCGGATATGGGCTTTCCTCTTTTTCTTCAACAGTCTCCGGGATTGTAAATACTCCCGCTCCGGATGCATTTGTAACAGCGAACAATCTCTGCGCTTCTTCGAAACTTCTTCTGATTCCGCGGATCCCTTTATATGGTTTGGATATTGCTGCAATAACCGGGCTGTTCTCTTCTTTTTTTACCTCTTCCAGCAGTTCTTTCAATTCATGTACCGCTGTGTTCTCCTGCGTCTTTATAATAAATGTACGATGTCCTTCTTCACTTTCGAATTTCCAGTATGTGAATCTCTCTGCGATCTTTTCTTCAATCATTCTGACCATGGAAAATCTCGAGGCTTCATATTCCAGTTCATTGGTAATCTTATAGGCCAGATCAAGATCTGCATATACTGTAATAAACCGGTCTCCTTCCTTCATGACATCCTGCAGCGTATGGAAGACTTCATCTACTTTTTCTTCCGGCAGCCGGTTCTGGACATATTTTTGCACGACAACCTGCAAAAATCCATCTCCGTCCTTTTTCAGAAGTCTCTCCCAGCGATCATACTTCTCCTCATTTCGGATCTGATCTTCACAGATTTTACCGACATCTGTCATCGTCGCCTGTAATTTTTCATCTTCAATCGGCTTCAGAAGATATGCGAATGCTCCCAGGTCACATGCCTTCTTCGCATATTCAAAATCCCTGTATGCACTTAATACCACGAACTGACATTCCGGGTTCTCTTTCTTGATTTCTTCCATTACCATAAGTCCGGAAATCTGTTTCATCCTGATGTCTGTCAGCACTACGTGTGGTTTTTTTTCGCGTATTACCTTTAACGCCTGCTCTCCGCTCTGTGCAAAGCCAACCACTTCATATCCCATACCGTTCCAGTCATACGTCTTCACCAGACCTTCCAGCAGAATAGGCTCATCATCTACGATCACCAGTTTTAACAACCCCATAGTACACCTCATACCTTTTATTAATACCATCTTAACATATTACAGTCTCATTCTATAATTTTTTATACTTTTTCTTTACCAAAAATCATATCTGTTATACAAAAAATCATACATTTTATGTCAAAAATTATACTTTTATGAAAAATCAGAGGTTTTGGCATATACAAAACAAAAAGAAAAACACAATATCCAAAACGTTTCCATTCCCTTCTCAGTGAATCCTTCGTTTGAATATTGTGTTTTCTTTTTGTTTCCTGTTATGTTTATCTTGCGCAGACTTCTGTCGTTTTTCTGATCTTCTTGATCAGTTCATCTGTAAATGCGCCTTTTTTCATTCTCCACATCCAGTTACCGCCGAGTGTAGATGGCGTATTAATTCTTGCCTTATTACCAAGTCCCAGATAATCCTGTACCGGAATGATGCACGTATCTGCCACACTTCTCATCGCCAGACTTATGAAATCCCAGTGCACTTCTTCATCCGGAGTGTATGGATTATTCAGATATTCCTTTGTCATCTCTTTATCTTCTTCGGAAAGTGTCTGATACCATCCCTGAAGGGTATCGTTATCGTGGGTTCCCGTATAAACTACACAGTTTTTATCATAATTATGTGGAAGATAATCACTGTCCTCTCCTGCCACAAATGCGAATTCCAGTACTTTCATTCCCGGATAACCACTGTCTTTTAACAATTGTCTCACCGTATCCGTCAGGAATCCCAGATCTTCCGCAATGATCGGAAGGTCACCTAATGTTTCCTTCATCTTAAGGAACAGATCCATGCCCGGTCCCGGCATCCATTCACCATTCTCTGCCGTCTCATCTCCATACGGGATTGCATAATATTCATCAAACCCACGGAAATGATCGATACGGATGATGTCATATAATTTAAAGCAGCAGGCCACCCGCTTCATCCACCAGTCATAGCCTGTCTTCTTATGGTAATCCCATGCATACAATGGATTCCCCCACAGCTGCCCGGTTGCCGAAAATGCATCCGGCGGACATCCCGCTACCGCAACCGGCAGATTCTCTTCATCTAACTGGAACAGCTTCGGATTCGCCCAGGTATCTGCACTGTCAAATGCTACATAGATCGGGATATCCCCGATAATCTCAATGCCTTGTTCATTGGCATATGTTTTCAGTCCGGCCCACTGTCCGGCGAACAGATACTGCAGAAATTCATAAAAATCAATCTCTGCACTTAATTGTTCCTGATATGCCGCAATTGCTTCCGGCTTACGCAGCCTGATGTCTTCCTCCCACTGATCCCAGCTTTTTCCGTCAAATGAATCTTTCACTGCCATATACAATGCATAATCCGCAAGCCATGCTTTTTCTTCTTCCAGATAAGTACGGTACGCCTTACTTTCCATCAATCCATTCTTTTTGGCTCTTGCATATGCAAGCTTTAATACTTTAAATCTTGCATTATATATTTTTTCATAATCGATTTCTTCTTCATTCTCTCCAAAATCTGCCTGGTCACATTCTTCTTTTGTCAGAAGTTCATCCTCAATCAGCGTCTCCAGATCGATAAAATACGGGTTTCCCGCAAATGTTGAAAAAGACTGATACGGTGAATCACCGTATCCTGTCTGTCCAAGCGGCAGGATCTGCCACAATTTCTGTCCTGCTTCTTTTAATATATCTACAAATTCATACGCTTCTTTTGAAAAACATCCGATTCCATATGCCCCCGGAAGTGCAGAGACCGGCATTAACATTCCACTCTTTCTCATTAACTTTCGTTCCTTCCTCGTTATGATACTTATAATTAAGTATAGCAGTGTTCTTTGGATGCTTCAAATAAAAAGTATACTCTGTATATAAGAAATCATAGATTATTCCACAGATGTCACCGTATAATCCTTGTCTTCTACTGTCTTCTTCAGCACATCATCTGCGATCTCTGCATTTAATGTCAGCTCTGCTGTTCCTGCCTCATGGCTTACAACCGCTTCATCTACCTGTGGAAGTGCTTCCAGTGCTTTCTTTACGGCTGCCTCACAGTGTCCACACATCATTCCCTCAATATGCATTATTTTTTTCATTGTCTTGTCCTCCTTCTTATATCTCTTTTTTTCTTTTTTGGCTTTTAATTTTTTATCTTTTGATGCATCATACATCTTAAAAAGATTCAATCTCAATGCGTTCGATACTACGCAGAAGCTTGATAAACTCATGGCTGCCGCACCGAACATCGGATTTAATTTCCACCCGAACAGCGGATACCATACACCAGCCGCAAGCGGGATTCCGATAATATTATAGAAGAATGCCCAGAACAGGTTCTCATGAATATTACGGAGTGTCGCACGGCTCATGCGGATTGCTGCCGGCACATCACTTAACCGGCTCTTCATCAGAACAACATCTGCCGCATCGACCGCAACATCCGTTCCGGCTCCGATCGCAATACCCATATCGGCTCTTGTAAGTGCCGGTGCATCATTGATACCATCCCCGACCATCGCAACTTTTCCTTTTTCTTTCAGCTTACGGATCACCTGCTCTTTTCCTTCCGGAAGTACGCCTGCAATCACTTCATCAACTCCGGCCTGCTGTCCGATGGCTTTTGCAGTACGTTCGTTATCTCCGGTCAGCATGACTACATGGATTCCCATGTTCTGTAATTCTTTGATTGCCTGCGGACTGTCTTCTTTAATGACATCCGCCACTGCAATTACACCTAATAAACGGTCTTCATTTCCAAAGAATAATGGTGTCTTACCTGCTTCGGCAAGTTTCTCTGCCTTCTTCTGGATATCTCCATCAACGGATACCTTACTGCTGATAAATGTATGATTCCCTCCATATAATGTATGGTCATCCAATATGGCTGTCAGACCGTTACCCGGAAGAGCCTGGAATCCGGTAACTTCTTCGATGCCGGCATTTTCCTCTTTTGCCTTTTCAAGGATTGCTCTTGCCAGTGGATGTTCACTCTTATTCTCCAATGCATACGCATATTTTAATAAGGTATCTTCTGTCACTCCCGCTGCCGGAATGATATCTGTCACTTTCGGTTCTCCACTTGTAATCGTACCGGTCTTATCCAGCGCAACAATCTGCATCTTTCCAGTCTCTTCCAGTGAAACTGCTGTCTTGAACATAATACCATTTCTGGCACCCATTCCATTTCCGACCATAATTGCTACCGGTGTTGCAAGTCCGAGCGCACACGGACAGCTGATCACCAGCACCGCAATCCCTCTGGATAATGCAAAACCAATACTCTGTCCTGCGATCAGCCATACAATAATTGTGATCACTGCAATCGTAATAACCGTTGGCACAAATACTCCCGATACCCGATCCGCAATCTTTGCAATCGGTGCTTTCGTTGCAGCCGCGTCACTTACCATCTGAATGATCTGCGAAAGTGTCGTATCCTCGCCGACTCTGGTCGCACGGCACTTCAGATATCCGGACTGATTTACGGTTGCGGCTGATACCTTATCACCGACAGCCTTATCTACCGGAATACTTTCACCTGTAAGAGCAGATTCATTGACTGCACTGTTTCCTTCTATGACTTCTCCGTCAACCGGAATATTCTCTCCCGGTTTTACAACAAAGCAATCTCCCTTTTGTACCTGTTCGATCGATACCTGTACTTCTTTTTCTCCACGGATCACAACCGCTGTCTTTGGCGCAAGCTTCATCAGTCCTTTTAATGCATCGGTCGTCTTTCCTTTGGATCTTGCCTCCAGCATCTTTCCGACTGTGATCAGTGCAAGGATCATAGCTGCTGATTCAAAATAAAAATCATGCATATAAGACATTACTGCATCCATATCCCCACGCATCTGCGCATCTGTCATTGCAAACAGTGCATACGTACTGTATACAAAAGACGCTCCGGATCCAAGTGCCACCAGGGTATCCATATTCGGTGCCCGGTGGATCAGTCCTTTGAATCCACTGATGAAAAACTTCTGGTTGATCACCATGACTGCAATCGTCAGAAGCATCTGCAGCAGCCCCATCATTACATGATTATCTTTCATAAATCCCGGAACCGGCCATCCCCACATCATATGACCCATGGAGAAATACATCAGGACGATCAGGAATCCAAGTGATGCAATCAGACGCTTCTTTAATGCCGGTGTCGTTCTGTCTTTTAACATATCTTCTCCGGCAGATGCTGATGACGACTGTGTCTTTGCCGCTCCTTCTCCTTTTTTCGATGCTCCGTATCCGGCATCTGCGACTGCCTTAATGATCTCCTGTTCACTTGCAGTTCCCTCTACTCCCATAGAGTTGGTAAGCAGACTTACCGAGCAGGATGTTACACCCGGCACTTTCGAAACTGCTTTTTCGACTCTGCTGCTACAGGCTGCACAGCTCATCCCGGTTACTATATATTGTTCCATTGTTGTCTGTTCCCTCCTGTCATTATTATTTTTCTTATTCCTTTATAGTAAACTCAGAAAATGCTTTCCGAGCAGACTATACATCTATAAACTTTACTTACCTCATCAGCTTCTGTAACACCTTTACCAGTTCATCAACCGTCTCATCTTTTCCGTCCCGGATGTCATCTGCCACACAGGTACGGATGTGATTCGCCAGCAATACTTTATTAAAGCTGTTCAGTGCCGCATTCACCGCTGATACCTGTACCAGAATCTCCGGACAATAAGCGTCCTTTTCCAGCATTCCTTTGATACCGCGTACCTGACCCTCAATCCGGCTCAGACGATTCATCAGATCCTTGTATTCTTTATCCGAACGATGCTTGGACGTGTGGCAACAGCATCCTTTTTCTGATTTGTTTTCCATATTATCTGTATTCTTGTCTTCCATAAGCATACTCCTTTCACATCCATACCCTTACGGGGTATATGTATTTTATCTCTTATTATCACATAAGTCAAGGAATATATGCGTTCTTGATATATGTTTTCATTTATTGGTAGTTCCAATACAATTTTAAAAAAATGTCTATTTTATTTGACTTTCAAAATTTATAAGGAATATAATTCTTGCTGAAGGAAATAATGACAGCAGAACTGGAGGTTATATTATGCTGGAAGAACAGACTATGATAACATTCTTAAAAAAATTCGATGAACACCCTTTCCTGGTCAAGATTAATGGACACGAACATCTGATCGGCGAAGGCGAACCTACATTTACCGTAAATTTCAAAAAGGTCATCCCATTAAAGGATCTGGTCACCAGTACTTCTCTTGCACTTGGAGAAGCTTACATGGATGGTGATCTTGATATTGAGGGAAACCTTTATCAGGCACTTGATAACCTTCTTGGTCAGATGGGTAAATTTTCAACTGATGAACATCATTTGAAATCTATCATGTTCCCATCTTCATCAAAGAAAAACCAGAAAAAAGAAGTCAGCAGTCATTACGATATCGGAAATGACTTCTACAAACTCTGGCTCGATGAAACAATGAGTTATTCCTGCGGATATTTCAAACATGAAGATGATACCCTGTATCAGGCGCAGAAGAATAAAGTTGATTACATTCTTGAAAAGTTATATCTGAAAGAAGGTATGACTCTTCTTGATATCGGATGCGGCTGGGGATTCCTTCTGATTGAAGCTGCTAAGAAATATAAAATTAAAGGTACCGGCATCACCTTAAGTGAAGAACAATACAAAGAATGCCAGAAACGTATCAAAGAGGAAGGATTGTCCGACTATCTGGAAGTCAGGCTAATGGACTACCGTGATCTTCCTTCTGACGGCAAGATGTATGACCGCGTTGTCAGCGTCGGTATGCTCGAACATGTCGGCCGTGAGAATTATCAGTTATACTTAGACTGTGTCAGCAAGGTCATGAAAGACGGCGGTCTGTTCCTGCTCCACTTCATCAGTGCATTAAAAGAGCATCCTGGTGATCCATGGATCAAGAAATACATCTTCCCGGGCGGATCTGTTCCCAGTCTTCGTGAAGTCATGAACTGCATGGCAGAAGATAACTTCCATACCCAGGATATCGAGGACTTACGTCTTCACTATAACCGTACGCTTCTCTGCTGGGAGAAAAACTTCAAAGATCATATTGAAGAAGCACATACAATGTTTGATGAACGTTTCTTAAGGATGTGGGATATGTACCTCTCTGCATGTGCCGCCACCTTCCATAACGGAATTATTGATATCCATCAGATTTTAATGACAAAGGGAATTAATAATGATCTTCCTATGACGAGATGGTATTAAAAAATGAATCAGCCGGGGATATGAACAATATTTCCCGGCTTTAATAAAGATGGATACCATGCTGCACTTAACATCTAATACACATGCATAAAAAGGAGCGGAGCCGGAATCCTGTCACTCCTGACAAAATCCCGACTCCGCTCCTTTTCGATATGTATTCATTTCAATCAGAACGTCGTCTAATTTACCATACTATCCCTTATTCATTCTCCGTTCGATACCTACTCTTTGGATTTACTTCTTTCTTTTTTAAATACACGTATCATGAAATAACTAAATCCGCCAATATATCCAACCAGTGTAATCACCATCATAATAATTGCATCTATCGTCATAGTTCATACCTTCTTTCTATTATTTTGCAGCTTTGTTATCTTTCATAGCTCCCCTTGCAGTCTTTGTATTAAAGAACTTGGATAGTGCAAGACCTACAAGGATCACTACTCCGAACTGAAGTAATACAGTTCCTGTGTTATCCTGAATAATAAACGGATTCAGCCAGGTATCCGGGAACCATTCCTTTGTCTGTAATAACCAGTAAACCACCATGATCACTACCAAAACCGGAATCAGATACATACATCCGGTATAATATGCTTTTGGAAGATGTACATCTGCACCTTTTGCATTAACTTCCTGTGTACGTAATTTTTCCACACCATATTTCCATGCCAGGATTGCGATAAAGGCACCACTTATCAGAAGTCCGATTCCCCATACCCAGTCCTGATTATCAATGTTAACCAGTGACCAGCATGAGAAGCATCCTACTAAGAATCCTGCGAAGCAGACACTGACAACTGCTTTCTTCCGCGGCAATCCAAGGTCAACAACACATTTTACTCCAACTTCGATCATAGAGAACAGTGATGTGATTGCTGCAATTGCAAGTAATCCAAAGAAGATAAAGGAAATGAATCTTCCACCCGGGATTGTTGTAAATAACTGATAAATGTAAATAAATGTAAGTCCGAAGTTGCCCTGACTGAGTGCTTCATTCGCTGCCTCCGGTGTAGCTGAAAGTGCACAGATTGCCGGGATAACTACCAGTGCCGAGAGGATTGCTCCAAGGTTATCACCAAGTCCCATGATCAGACAGCTTGTCGGAACATCTTCCTCTTCTCCTACGTAGTTCGCATATGTAATAATGAATCCCCATCCGGCTCCGGTGCTCCATGCTGCCTGGATGAATGCCTGAATCCATGTATTCGGGCTTAAAATATACTCTTTCTTAACAGTAAAGAGATACTGAAGTCCCTGATTTGCTCCATTTAATGTAACTGCGTAAATTGCTAATCCTACAAGGATGATAAACAGTGCCGGTATCGCTACTTTACAGAATTTTTCAATTCCACCTGCAATTCCCTGATAAACGATGAAACATGCAAGTGCAAATCCGATCGCATGGAATAAAATAACCTGTGCCTGTGAATCTGTAAATGCTGTCCACATTGCCGATGTCGTCTCTGTTGACAGATTCGGTTTAAATGCTGAAGTAACAGAATTAACTGCGTATTTCAAACAATATCCCTGAAGTACACAATAATAACTCATCAGGAAGAAACATACTGCTGCTACAAAGAATCCCATCCATGTATATTTCTTTCCACCTGCATCACGAAAAGTACCGATACATCCAAGTCTCGTCTTTTTACCGAATGCCATCTCTGTGGAAAGGAGCGGTACTGCAAATACCAGCATTGCAATCGTCCATGCTATGATAAATGCTCCACCACCGTTTGCCGCACACACTCGTGGGAATCGCCATACATTACCAGTACCAATACACATACCTAACGCGGCGGCTATGTAACCTATGGTACTAAATTTTTCTTGTTTCTGTTCCATAACTCAAACCTCCATTCGAATATCGAAATTAATTAGAAATGAATACCTTGTAACCATAGTGTAAAAGATGGTTATTAAATTGTCAATATAAAATATTAAGTTTTTTTATACAAATATAAGAAAGTGTAATATTAAACGCATTTTGTTTTATTGTTTGTTAATTTCTGATAATTTGCCAGTAAATAGACTGGTTTTCATACTTTAGTCTAATACATCTACAATTTCGGATGCATATTTCGGTATCTACAGAACCTGCCACCGGCAGCTCCTTTCGAACACATGGTGATACACAAAAACCTGTATCAGACTTTCTATCATCTGATACAGGAACAATTCATTATACTATATATTTTCTTTTTTAATTTTAATTCTTTGTATTCTTTCACATAAGCTTCTTATGCTACAGATCTTCTTCAATATGCTCTCTTCCCTGGTCTACGATCGTACGCACATGATCGTCTGCCAGTGAATAGAACACGGATTTTCCCTCTCTTCTGCTCTTGACCAGTTTGTTCTGCTTCAGAATCCTAAGCTGATGTGATATTGCAGACTGTGTCATATTCAGTGCCTCCGCAAGATCGCACACGCACACCTCTGCTTCAAATAACACGAACAGGATACGCATTCTGGTCGAATCACCGAATACCTTGAACAGCTCCGCAAGATCATATAATTCCGTTTCTTCCGGCATCTTTTCATTTACGATCTTCAGAAGATTCTCATGTACCTCACATGA
>ENA-OPSD01001684-OPSD01001684.1-human-gut-metagenome-genome-assembly--contig:-NODE-1684-length-15595-cov-2.786873_pt1 | contig 15595 bp, 15 predicted proteins | sample MGYA00241453_ERZ501898 | MGnify/ENA primary metagenome ERZ501898 (study PRJEB25962, sample SAMEA2042226) | human gut metagenome | biome: human gut; feature: human-associated habitat; material: faeces... | reverse complement strand
TATTGTAACGATTACGGTTGCCGTCATTATTATTACCGGTGTATTTGGCAATATGATGGCAGAATTTGTCTGTAAGGTGTTCCGTATTCAGGAGCCGGTGGCAAAGGGAATCGCAATCGGTTCTGCGGCACATGCGGTGGGTACGGCAAAAGCAATGGAAATGGGTGATATTGAAGGCGCGATGAGCAGTCTGTCCATTGCAGTTGCAGGATTGATGACGGTTGTGGCAGCACCGCTGTTTGCGGGAATACTTTAAAATTTGAAAAAGAAAATTAGAAAAATAAAAATGAAGCAGGAAAAGGAGAAGGTGCAATGATAATTACAGTTGGCAGAGAATGTGGAAGCGGCGGACATGCAATCGGAGAGGCACTTGCGGCACATTATGGAATCCGTTGTTATGACAGACATATTTTGGTGTCAGAGGCAAAAGCCAGAGGCATGTATGATGAACTGGAAAACTTCTTCTCGGAGAAACCGATGGACAGTCTGCTGTATTCTATCGCCATCAATAATATGGAAAAAAGAAATGAGATCATTACCATTGTAGACAAAGGGGAATACCAGAAATTGATGAAGTATATCAATCAGGAAGATCCAGAGGCATTTATTACAGTATATACGGTATCGGATATGCGGTATTTGCCTAAGAAGTAGAAGAATTTGAGCATTGAGGGAAAAGGGTGTTGTTGTAGTAATCTATGGATATATGAGGAGGTGATTTTTGATGAAACTTACATGGAGTGAGGCGAGTGTTTTTGCATTTGTGTGGGCTTGTGCATTAGGGTATATTGTTGCAAGCCGCATACTGGAGTGGAATTTTGAACGATTTTTGCCAAGTAACTGGTATTTTGTGGTGAAAAAAAGATTGGCACAACCGGAAGCGAAGTCTTTGAGAACGGAGAAAGTACCGAAAAAGATATCGAATGTTCTGGAGGAGCTGCTTACTTTGATGCAAACCGGTAATTTGCAAAAGAGTACAGTAAGAATGGATCGGACTTTTCAAGAAAAAGTAATGCATGAAGTAAAGCTGCTTGAAGGAAGAGGTTTATCAAGGCAGCTACATTTTACGAATGTGAAGTTATCAGAAGGGAATGCCAAAAAGAGAGACTTCCGGCATTGGAGTGATTCAGGACGTGAATGGAGGGAAGTTATCATAGAAGCCGCTGTTTCTGATAAATATTTACATAGAGACAGTGGTAAGGTGATTCATGAATCGATTTATCCGCATGGGTCGATATTGCTTCGGCAGTCCCGTCATATTCGTCACAATGAAGTGGGAGAGAAAGACAGGCAGAAGGAGCAGAGATTTTACTCAAAGTATTCGGAAATATTTTGTCCAAGCTGTGGGGCACAGATACAGTTAAAAGGTGATGAGACAAACTGTCCTTATTGTGGAGGGTTTATTCAGAGTAATTTCTATGACTGGCAAATCGAAGATTTTATGATTTATCAGACACCAGATCCGAATATGGATAATCTAAAGTATACCAGTGTAACGATTTTACTTTCGTTTTTACCGACATTTCCTTGTGTTTATTTGATCACGAATATGTATATTGCAATTGGTGTTGCGATGACACTTACAATTATACTGAGTCTGAGTCTTCTTTGGATCAGAGCAAGGAAAATAGATGAGCTGGAGAATCTTGAGAAAGAGATTGTCCGTTATGATGAGGGCTGGTTAATAAGTAATATCAATGAAGCGTTGTACAAAACACTTCTTACCCCAGAGCTGCTTTCTTACAGTGTTAATAATATAAAGCTAAAAGGTGTGGAAAATACGTCTGACAAGACGACGATTTCTGTGGAAGCGATGTTGAAGCAAACCTTTCTTCAAAATAATAAGCATATCGTGACGAAAAGTGAAAAGCATAACTGGAAGCTTTGCCGATCTCGTTATCCGAATCGAATCAAGTCCAAAGGCCAGGCTGTTGTGATGGAAAAGGAATGTCCAAGTTGTGGGGCTAACTATATTCCGGATAATAACGGTTGTTGTTCCTATTGTGGTTATAGTCTGCAAGTTGATAATGCTAAATGGAAATTGTTGTAATAAGTTTTTGTATATATATCGTACCGCAAGGTACTTGTGTTCAAGCGTAAGATTCACCCCAGAAACCAATGTTTCTGGGGTTTTTCTGTTATCTAGAAAAATAGGAATTTGCTGGGGACGTCCGTTTACTCCCTCGGCAAATTCCTATTTGAAGTTATAATTGCTGTATGATAAAATTATTGTAAAACACATATTTCTAAGAGGAGAAAATATAAGAAGGAGAAACACTATGTTATTTGATGGATTTGATGTGCTATTTAACATCGCCTTCGCACTAATATTTTGTAGCGTTTTTATTATATTAGGATATAGCATTATCACAAGTATTACCACATGGAATAAAAACAATCACTCTCCACGGCTCAATGTATCAGCCAGGGTAGTTGCCAAACGAACGGAAGTCTCCCATCATCAACATCCTAATAATGGGGACATGAGCGGCTCTCATGGATATAGCACTACCTCATCCACTTCCTATTATGTAACTTTCGAGGTGGACAGCGGTGACAGAATAGAATTCTCTATGAGTGGTTCTGAGTATGGAATGCTAATAGAAGGAGATGCTGGAACATTAAATTTTCAAGGGACAAGATATCTTGGATTTGAGCGCAAATAGAGACATAAGAGCTATTAAAAATAAGCAGTTTCTAACAGAATTATTTAATACCATGTATAGCGAATTGACAGTTCCAAAATTCAATAAGAAAAATAAATGAAGGGAAATGATGTTTTTAATCATCGGCTCAATTATACTTTTTATTCATGCAGTAATAGTCTTTAACACAGGAGGAGATAAAAAAATAATATGAAAACGAAGACAGATTACAAGTCTATTTTGATAGAAATAAATATCCTTACCATCGCAATTGCTATTATAGCTGTTGCTGTTTACTTTTTTCTGGTTCCGAGTCATACGTCGATTAGCAGTATGTCAGGTCTGGGTATTGTTCTGTCGAATTTTGTTCCGCTGCCATTATCAGCGATTACGATGATTCTTAATGTAGTTTTATTAATTATTGGATTTTTTACCTGCGGAAAGGAATTCGGGCTTAAAACAGTTTACACGAGTGTTATGCTGCCAGTGTTTCTGGGTATATTTGAGAACATTTTTCCCAATACCGGTTCTATAACGAATAGTCAGGAACTGGATGTTCTTTGTTACATTCTGGTAGTGAGTGTGGGTCTGAGTATTTTATTCAACCGGAATGCTTCTTCTGGGGGATTGGATATTGTAGCTAAGATTATAAATAAATATTTTCATATGGAGCTGGGGAAAGCGATGTCTTTGTCGGGGATGTGTGTGGCACTTTCGGCGGCGCTGGTTTATGATAAGAAAACTGTAGTACTCAGTGTATTGGGAACTTATTTTAATGGTATTGTTTTGGATCATTTTATTTTTGATCATAATATCAAACGACGGGTCTGTATTATTACAAAAAAGGAAGAGGAATTGCGGCAGTTTATTGTTCGTGATCTGCACAGTGGGGCAACTATTTACGAAGCGATTGGTGCTTATAATATGGAAAAAAGAAATGAGATCATTACCATTGTAGACAAAGGGGAATACCAGAAATTGATGAAGTATATCAATCAGGAAGATCCAGAGGCATTTATTACAGTATATACGGTATCGGATATGCGGTATTTGCCTAAGAAGTAGAAGAATTTGAGCATTGAGGGAAAAGGGTGTTGTTGTAGTAATCTATGGATATATGAGGAGGTGATTTTTGATGAAACTTACATGGAGTGAGGCGAGTGTTTTTGCATTTGTGTGGGCTTGTGCATTAGGGTATATTGTTGCAAGCCGCATACTGGAGTGGAATTTTGAACGATTTTTGCCAAGTAACTGGTATTTTGTGGTGAAAAAAAGATTGGCACAACCGGAAGCGAAGTCTTTGAGAACGGAGAAAGTACCGAAAAAGATATCGAATGTTCTGGAGGAGCTGCTTACTTTGATGCAAACCGGTAATTTGCAAAAGAGTACAGTAAGAATGGATCGGACTTTTCAAGAAAAAGTAATGCATGAAGTAAAGCTGCTTGAAGGAAGAGGTTTATCAAGGCAGCTACATTTTACGAATGTGAAGTTATCAGAAGGGAATGCCAAAAAGAGAGACTTCCGGCATTGGAGTGATTCAGGACGTGAATGGAGGGAAGTTATCATAGAAGCCGCTGTTTCTGATAAATATTTACATAGAGACAGTGGTAAGGTGATTCATGAATCGATTTATCCGCATGGGTCGATATTGCTTCGGCAGTCCCGTCATATTCGTCACAATGAAGTGGGAGAGAAAGACAGGCAGAAGGAGCAGAGATTTTACTCAAAGTATTCGGAAATATTTTGTCCAAGCTGTGGGGCACAGATACAGTTAAAAGGTGATGAGACAAACTGTCCTTATTGTGGAGGGTTTATTCAGAGTAATTTCTATGACTGGCAAATCGAAGATTTTATGATTTATCAGACACCAGATCCGAATATGGATAATCTAAAGTATACCAGTGTAACGATTTTACTTTCGTTTTTACCGACATTTCCTTGTGTTTATTTGATCACGAATATGTATATTGCAATTGGTGTTGCGATGACACTTACAATTATACTGAGTCTGAGTCTTCTTTGGATCAGAGCAAGGAAAATAGATGAGCTGGAGAATCTTGAGAAAGAGATTGTCCGTTATGATGAGGGCTGGTTAATAAGTAATATCAATGAAGCGTTGTACAAAACACTTCTTACCCCAGAGCTGCTTTCTTACAGTGTTAATAATATAAAGCTAAAAGGTGTGGAAAATACGTCTGACAAGACGACGATTTCTGTGGAAGCGATGTTGAAGCAAACCTTTCTTCAAAATAATAAGCATATCGTGACGAAAAGTGAAAAGCATAACTGGAAGCTTTGCCGATCTCGTTATCCGAATCGAATCAAGTCCAAAGGCCAGGCTGTTGTGATGGAAAAGGAATGTCCAAGTTGTGGGGCTAACTATATTCCGGATAATAACGGTTGTTGTTCCTATTGTGGTTATAGTCTGCAAGTTGATAATGCTAAATGGAAATTGTTGTAATAAGTTTTTGTATATATATCGTACCGCAAGGTACTTGTGTTCAAGCGTAAGATTCACCCCAGAAACATTTGTTTCTGGGGTTTTTCTGTTATCTAGAAAAATAGTAATTCAACAATATTTATCTCGTTTTGGTTTTACCTGTCCTTCGAGGGGTACGATGGTATGGTATTCTGCTTGGTGCTTTTCAATGGAAAGTCGTACTTGTTCTATGTGAGCAGGTTCTATGAGAAGGGACATACCGCAGGATAATTCACCCTGAATGGCTCTGGGAGCCGGGGCAATTCGGTTTGGAATGTCATCGGAATCTAAGACATCATGAAGGGCAAGTCCCTGCTCATAGTTTTCGAATAAGATATAATATTTTAATCCACCTTTAATCATTCTCATAGATTGTAATTCAGATAGTGGTGGCAGAAAGCGCTGCACCAATTGCTCCGGCATAGCGACCGTCAGTATCGGTTAATACATCTGTTTTTAAAGATTCTCCGAGTGATTTCTTAAGATAAGAGTAATCACATAATCCACCAGTGAGACAGATACATTCTTCCTGTCCGTTTGTAAGTCTTGCTGCCTGCGATACAACTTTTTGTACGATAGAGTCGATAACGGCAAAGGCAATGTTTTCTCTTGATTCTCCACGTCCGATCAAACTGATTACCTCAGATTCAGCGAACACAGTACACATGGAGCTGATAGAAGTTCCGCTGCCTTTTGAAGCAAGCTCACACAGATCTTGTGGGGTTAGAGATAATGTATTTGCCATGACTTCAAGGAATCGGCCTGTTCCAGCAGAACATTTATCGTTCATGAGGAAGTCGGTGACCATATCGTTTTCAATGCGGATGATTTTCGTATCCTGTCCCCCGATGTCAATGAGGAGCATATTTTCATTTTTATGAATATAGCAGGCTCCTTTTGCATGGCAGGTAATTTCTGTGACGCATTTTGCAGCGTAAGGGACGGATACACGTCCATATCCGGTCGCGACAACAACGGATTCTTCTGGAAGAATGCCCTTTTCTCTAAGTAGTTCTTGTATTTGATTTGCAGTATCTACACTGCTCCAGCCAGTTGGCTGTAAAAAACGGTGGAGAATTTCTTTTTCATGATTCATGACAACTGTTTTCGCGCAGGTAGAACCAATATCAATACCAATAAAATATTTGTTCATAAATAAAATCCTGAATATTTTTTCTTTTAAATGCTAATAAATTAAATTTCTAAAATATGTGTAGAAGCCCACTCGATTCCTTCTTTTGTGAGTGCTTCTATTAAAATAGTTTCATCTTCTGGAGCGGCTTTCCAGGCAAAGCCACAGCCGGCGGTAATTTCGCGTGGAACAGGAATTAATCGTCCGGGAAGACCATTTTTTGCACAGAGTTTATCGGTTGCCATTGCCTGTGTGGTTGCGTCAAATGCGATGATGAATGCAGGCTTTTTCTTTCTAAGCATAGGCAAACTCCTTTATTTAAGGCTGCACGATTAAGTCAGCCTGTGTCATTTTTTCTGCAATCACATACATATTTGTCACTTCGCCAACTTGTAATTTATCCGTAATGCCATAAAAGTTTAAACAGGTTCCGCAGGTGAGGATTTCAACACCCTGGGCTTCTAAAGATTTTAAATCTTCAATAGAGGCAGAGTCTTCACAAGTGATATATGCACCGCTATTATAGAAAAGGATAGTAGAAGGAAGAGTATCTTGCTGGCTTAAGGCATAGATAAATCCTTTTAATAAAGCTTTTCCAAGTTCTTCTTCGCCGTTTCCCATCTGATTTGAGCGGATAACTACGACCGTATTTTTTTTATTTAACGGAGTGATCGGACAGCTTTCTTCTTCTATTGTTGACACAGCATTATTAGCGGCAATCTGTGCCGCTTCTGCATTTACAGTCATTGTGACTTTAAATTCATTATCAGCAACTTTTTCAGAATGTACATCGTATCCTTTCTGGTTTGCCATCTTTGTAAGGTTTTGTACGGCAATTTCATTATCAACAAGTGTCTCAACTGTCCCTCCACCCTGTAATTCGCGGATAGCATTTTTAGTTTTTACTACGGGGATTGGGCAGGCATCGCCTATTGCATTTACTTTAATCATGATGGTTCCTCCATTTTGTATATTTATAAAGAATGTAAAGAATGTCTCGGCATTCTTGCTGCAAGATGTGCGTCATGCAATGAAGCCATACTTTTACTGCACATCTGATATGTTCTATGAATCATTCTGGTATTTATTTTGTAAGAAAGATTCTAAGAGTAGGTTGTGTTTTTTAAAATTCTAAATAGGTAGAAGTCATTTAATTCGTGACTAAAATTTCTGGTTCTGCTTTTTCCAAAACTTCTCCGACAATCTCAGCAGGAAGACCGGAAGCTTTTAACTTGCCAAGAAGAGCAGGTGCATCTTCTTTTGCAAGAGAAATGAGCAGACCACCGGATGTCTGAGGATCAAAAAGAATTTCTTCCATTGCAAATGGGATATCTTTAAATTGAACAAATGGACCGGTAAAGTTTCGGTTCCTCTGTCCGGCAGCAGTTAAAAGGAATTCATCGGCGTGTCGTAAGGCCTCTTCAAAGACAGGAACCTGTTTTGCGTGAATATGACAGGAAAGCTGTCCATCCATCATTTCATGAAGGTGGCCTAGAAAACTAAATCCTGTAACGTCTGTGCAGGCATGGATTTCGAAATTCCTGCAACACTCTGCGGCGTACTTGTTCAAGGTTGTCATGGAGTCTGTTACGGCTTTCATTGCTTCCACAGAAGCTTCTCCTACTCGATTTGCTGTGCAGATAATGCCGACACCAAGCCGCTTCGTAAGAATCAGTGCATCGCCCGGTTTCGCCCCGTTATTCGTATAGATTTTATTCGGATTGACGATGCCGGTAATAGAAAGACCATATTTCACATCCGAATCAGCAATAGAGTGCCCTCCGGCAAGTGTTCCGCCGGCTTCAATTACTTTTTCGGCACCGCCTCGCATAATTTCACCTAAAATGTTCAAATCCATTTTTTCAGGAAAACAGACAATATTTAAGGCGGTCTTTACTTCACCGCCCATTGCGTAAATATCACTTAATGCATTTGTAGCAGCGATTTTCCCAAAAGTGTAAGGGTCATCGACCATCGGAGGAAAGAAATCAAGGGTTTGTACAAAAGCAATATCATCAGATATCTTATAGACAGCGGCATCATCTTTACTGTCATAACCGACAAGAAGATTCTCATCTTCCGGACCCTGCGGTAGCTTCGATAATATACGACTTAAAATACCGGCACCAAGTTTAGCGGTACATCCTCCTCCCTTGCAAAATAGTTTTTCTTTTTCCATAATAGGCAGCCTCCTTTTATGTGGGATGTACTCTCAGTGCTTTTTATGTATGTGCTTGTTACCACTGAAAAATACTTTTATGATTCCTCTTCAATGTAATTTCAGAACTTTTCATACATTTACTTTTGTAACCGATTTTGCGAGTACATTTTGGATAAAATTTCCCAACATAATGTAATTTATTCTAAAATTAGTTTAATAGATATTGTACAGAAAGTAAAATTCATTATTTCGATAATATAGATAGGATTATTGATAAAAACGATAGATATGGTAAAATATATTTATTCTGGAGTGTTTTCGACCAGAGTATTTTAAACTTACCGGAAAGGAAAGTGAGAAAATGGATATACATCAATTGCAGATTTTTGCAAATGTTGCAGAATGTAAAGGTTTTTTGGCAGCATCGAAGAAAATGCATCTCTCGCAATCTACAGTCAGTACACATATGTCAGCCTTAGAGCATGAGCTTGGGAAAAAGCTGATTCGACGTACAGCAAGAAATTTTGAATTGACAGAAGATGGGGTAAAACTTTATAAGTATGCAGTAGATATTTTACTTTTACATCGGAAAGCAATAATGGAAGTTGGGGGGAATGGAAGTGAGTTTCTTCGGATTGGTACATCTTCTGTTCCGGCACAGTGGTTTGTTCCTACAATATTGAGTGGATTTTTAAAGAAAAATGTAAATACGCAGGTGGAGATGACGAGTGCGGATAGTTTAGATATTATTCGTCGGGTAAAAGAGGGAAGTCTCGATATTGGATTTGTTGGGACAAAGGTAGAAAAGCAGTGCAAGTACATTCCACTGATAAAAGACCATTTGGTTTTGGCAGCACCAAATACAAAGGAGTATCAGAAGATTTTTGCCGGAGAAAGTGATTCTGGGGAGAGTGATTTAAGACAGATTTTAGAAGCACCATTTTTAGCAAGAAGACAGTACTCTGGAACAATGAAAGAGGCACTCGGCAGCTTGAAGTATTTTGGAATAGAAGAAGAAGACTTAAACATTATTGCAACCTTTGATAGTGCAGAGATGCTAAGAGATTGTGTGGAAGCTGGAATGGGAATTTCGATTTTGTCATATCAAATGATAAGAGAATTACATGAGTCTGGAAAGATATTGATTTATAGATTGCCGGAAAAGGAATTTTGCAGGGAATTATATCTTATCTATAAAAATGAATCTTTTCTTCCGGAAATAGTGAAAAGGTTTATTCATTATACAGAGAAGTATTTTAAAAAAGAATTTTAAGGAGATATATGTAACTTATTAACGGTTCAACAAAGTCGGTATAATCAAGAATTTTTGTTGAACATACACTAAAAGGAATAGAGAGGAAAAATGTATTGAATTTTAATTGTCGAAGATGATTCTACGATTGCTTCGAATGTGGCAGCACATCTGGAGCGGTGGGATTATGAGACCAAACAGATAGAAGATTTTAAATGTGTGATGGAAGCATTTCAGCAGTTTGATCCGCAGCTTGTTATTTTAGATATTGGTTTGCCGTTCTATAACGGATTTTACTGGTGTCAGGAAATCCGGAAAATATCGAGTGTTCCAATTCTGTTTTTATCCTCTATGAATGATAATATGAACATAGTGATGGCAATGAATATGGGCGGCGATGAATTTATCGAGAAGCCATTTGATCTAAATGTACTAACAGCCAAGGTACAGGCATTACTACGCCGGGCCTACTCCTTTCAAGGCAATGTCAATGTGTTAGAGCATGAAGGAATGCTTCTTAATTTAAATGATGCTTCGCTTTCTTATAAGGGGGAGAAAATATCTCTTACTAAAAATGAATTTCGTATTTTGCAGATGCTTATGGAGAATGCCGGAAAGATTGTTGCAAGAGATGATATTATCGCAAGGCTGTGGGAGAGTGACGAATTTATTGATGATAATACACTTACAGTAAATGTGGCAAGACTTCGTAAGAAGTTAGAAAATGCAGGTATGGAAGGACGAATTAAGACGAAAAAAGGAATCGGGTATTATTTGGATAAATAGAGGAAAGAAAGAGAAATGATCAAAGAAAGTATTTTTTCATTTTTGAAAATCCGCAAAATGCCAATTATTATATTTACAGGAATCGTTGTGATATTTGGAATACTATTTTATTTATATGATATTCCTTTTGATGCGATTATCTATGGATGCGAATTGTCTTTTGTGTGGTGTGCAGTATGTCTGTTTATTGATTTTTACAAATATTATAAACGGCATAAGTTATTACATATCAACAGGGAGCAGTTTTTTGACGATGCAGAACAACTCCCAGAGCATATGGATATTATTGAATATGATTATCAGGAACTTGCAAAGGAATTATATCAGGCAAAGCAGGAGCTTATTTCTAAGAATCGAATTGCAAAAAAAGAGCTGCTTGATTATTATGGCATGTGGGTTCATCAGATCAAAACACCGATTGCTGCATTGGATATTTTATTGCAAAATACGGAGCAATTTTTATATGAAGAAGATATAGTGAATAGCCGGATAAATAAACGGTTAGAAATTATTCAGGAATCAATACCTGTTTCTGATATGAAAATGGAACTGTTCAAGATAGAGCAGTATGTGGAGATGGCATTAAATTATCTAAGAGTTGAAGACATATCTTCAGATTTATCTTTTAAACAGTATGCGGTAGATGATATGGTGCGGCAGGTGATACGAAAGTATGCAAAGATTTTTATATCTAAAAAGATAAAAATGAACTTTAAGCCGACAGGAAGATATATAGTAACAGATGACAAATGGTTTGTTTTTGTACTTGAACAGTTCATATCGAATGCTTTGAAATATACAAAGAAGGGACAGATTTCTATTTATATGAAAGAAAAATCTCTTGTAATCGAAGATACAGGAATCGGAATTCCGGCAGAAGATCTTCCGCGAATTTTTGAAAAAGGCTTTACTGGATATAATGGCAGAGAGAACAAGAAGTCTACCGGAATCGGTCTGTATTTATGTAAAAATATTATGGATAAATTGCAGTGGAATATTACAGTAGATTCAGAGGTGGGAAGCGGAACAAAGATATATCTTACAAAAATGTAAGGTAAGAACAGAAAGTGTTAGGTACTTCGATGGAAGTAGCTGCATTTTCTTTTTATAATAAACCTGTAAGCTTAGAGAGTGTTTGAAAAAGAAAGGCAGGGAATTATAATGGCATTATTAGATGTAAAAAATGTTCGTAAAGTATATACAACACGTTTTGGCGGAAATCAGGTGGAAGCATTAAAAGATGTAAACTTTTCTGTGGAGCAGGGCGAATATGTAGCAATTATGGGGGAATCTGGTTCAGGAAAAAGTACACTTCTTAATATTTTAGCGGCACTTGATAAGCCGACCGAAGGAAAAGTATTTTTAAAAGAAAAAGATTTAAGCAAAGTAAAAGAAAAAGAGATGGCGGCATTTCGCCGGAATAATCTGGGATTCGTATTTCAGGACTTTAATCTTCTGGATACCTTTTCTTTAAAAGATAATATTTTTCTTCCGCTTGTACTTTCCGGAACATCGTATAGAGAAATGGAAAGAAGACTTCTTCCACTTGCAGATAAACTTGGTATCAAAAACTTGCTGGAGAAGTATCCCTATGAAGTTTCGGGAGGACAAAAGCAAAGAGCTGCCGTTGCAAGAGCAGTTATCACACAGCCACAGCTTCTGCTGGCGGACGAACCGACGGGAGCTCTGGATTCTAAGGCAGCAAAAGAACTGCTAAAGCTATTTACCAGTTTGAATGAAGACGGACAGACCATCCTGATGGTAACACATAGTGTAAAGGCAGCAAGTACAGCAGGGCGGGTTTTATTTATTAAAGACGGCCGGGTATTTCATCAGATTTACAAAGGAAACCTCAGTGAGGTACAGATGTATCAGAAGATTTCCGATGCGATGACTGCAATCACAGCGGGAGGTGCGGATGATGAATAGTAAAATTTATGGAAAGCTTGCAGTAACGAATTTAAAAAATAATAAGAAAAGTTATATTCCATATATTTTGGCATCTGCATTTTCTGTAATGATGTATTTTATTATGGATAATCTGTACCGAAATCGTTCTCTAGTAGAAAAAGGTAGTCCGCTTGCGATTATGTTGTCTTATGCAGCAGCGGTAATTCTCATTTTTTCGATTATCTTTTTGTTTTATATCAATAGTTTTTTAATTAAACGCCGGAAAAAGGAACTGGGAATATATAATATTCTGGGAATGGGAAAAGGACATCTTGGCAAAATGCTTTTTCTTGAATCTGTAATAACAACGGTGGCAAGTATCATTGGTGGTATTTTAGCAGGCATTCTTTTGAGCAAACTCGTGTATCTTATATTATTGAAAATACTGCATATGGGTGGAAAGATAGAGTATAGAATCTCACTGGCATCTACTGGAATGACAACGATTCTTTTTGGCGCAATTTTTATTTTAATTTTTCTGTATAACCTTTTACAGATGAAGCTTTCAAATCCAATCGAACTGCTGCGTGGAGGAAATACGGGAGAACGAGAGCCAAAGACAAAATGGATCATGACGATAATCGGAATCCTCTGTTTAGCAGGGGGTTATTCTATCGCACTTATAACAAAAGAACCGATGGCGGCATTAGGAAAGTTCTTCATTGCAGTTATACTTGTTATTATAGGGACGTATGCCCTGTTTATGGCAGGAAGTATTGCATTTTTAAAAATGCTCCGAAACAAAAAAAGCTATTATTATAAGACGAGACATTTTACAGCCGTATCAGGCATGATCTACCGAATGAAACAGAATGCGGTAGGTCTTGCAAACATCTGCATATTAAGCACAATGGTTCTTGTGATGGTTTCTATGACAGTATCCTTATATGGGGGATTGAATGATGTGATTGTGACCCGTTTTCCATATGAGGCGCAAATCACAAGTTCAGGAATCAATCAAAAAGAAGAAGGACAGATAGAAGAAATTATAAAGAATATGACAAAGAAAAATCACACAGTGACAACTTCACAGATACGTTTTCATGTAGGGCGATTTACAACAGTATATAATAATAACAAAACGAAGCAGCTTGATATGATGGCAGCGGGGGATTATACCAATTCAAATGCTGTAGATTTAGTCATGATTCCACTTTCTGATTACAATCAAACAGAAGGGAAGAATGTAAAACTGAAAGAAAATGAAGTTCTTCTTTATCATAGAAATCATAAAAGAACTCATAAAAAAAGTGATACAGAAGCCCTAAAAAATAAGAAAGTCATTCAATTAAATAGCATCTCATATAAAGTAGTCGATGAATTAGACAGACTAGCAATAGCAAAAGCTGATACAACTAGTTTCATAGATGGATGGTATGTAGTAGTCAAAGACAGCAGTATCATCACATCCTATTTAAAAGATATTTACGAGAATAGTAATATATATGATGAACTGAAAGAATATTATGGGAAAATACAGTATAGTTACAGTTTTAATTTAAACGGAAGCAGAGCAAATCGTGCAAAAACAGAAAAAAGTATTCAGAAACAGCTTCAGAAAAAATTTGCGAATTGTTCCATTGAAAGTAGAGAATTAAGCAGAGAAAGTTTTTATGAACTTTACGGTGGGTTTCTCTTCATCGGTATCTTCCTCGGAATCATATTCCTGATGGCAACGACACTCATCATCTACTACAAACAGATATCTGAAGGGTATGATGACAGAGAACGCTACCAGATCATGCAGAAAGTCGGAATGAGCAAAAAAGAAGTCAGACATTCCATAAGAAGCCAGGTGCTACTCGTCTTCTTCCTGCCACTGATTATGGCGGTCATTCATCTGGCATTTGCTTTTAAAATTATCACAAAGCTACTCAGTGTGTTAAACCTTACGAATATATCATTATTTTTCATGTATACAGTAGGAACAGTAGCGGTATTTGCAGTAATCTATGCGATAATTTATAGCATAACAGCAAGAGAATATTACAAAATAATAATTTGCCGGGGTGAATAAATAGACGAACCCCCAGAGAGACACTACCCTATATCTGCGACTAAAGTCACAAATATAGGGTAGTGTCTCTCTTTGGGGGCGTCTTCTTGCCTGCGGCAAATCAGAAGTTCTTGATTTTGTAGGAGAGGTGTGTTAGAATGCACACAAACAAATTTTCGGAACATATGTTTATGAAGAGGTGATACTATGACAGAAAGAGAGATTCCTTTGGAGAGAAAGTTAAAGATTTTAGCAGATGCGGCGAAGTATGATGTTGCGTGTACTTCGAGTGGGTCAAGTCGAAGAGGGAAGAAGGGGCATCTCGGGAATACGGTATCTGCGGGTATCTGTCATACATTTTCTTCCGATGGACGGTGTGTTTCTCTTTTGAAGATTCTTTTTAGTAATGATTGTGTTTTTGACTGCAAGTATTGTCCGAGTCGTGCTGCAACGAGAAGGAAAGAGCAACATTTACCCCGGAAGAGATTTGCAGGCTTGTGGTGGAGTTTTATCGTCGGAATTATATTGAGGGGCTGTTTTTAAGTTCTGCGGTGGTGAAGAGTCCGGCATATACGATGGAGCGAATGTATGAGGCGATTTATATGCTTCGGAATAAGTATCATTTTAATGGTTATATTCACGTGAAGGCGATACCAGGGGCACCGGATGATATTATATATGCACTTGGATTTTTAGTAGACAGAATGAGTGTGAATCTGGAATTACCTACTGCCGAAGGCTTGAAGAGACTGGCACCGAATAAGAAGCCAAAGAATCTGATTCGGCCGATTCAGCAGATTCAGAGAGGAATACAGACGCAGAGAGTAGCACTTGGTAAGGATAGCCGAATGGAGCGGGCGAAGGGAAATCAATATTTGTCGAATAGTATATTTAATGAGAAGAATACTTCCTTTGTTGAGGACAAGTCTGTATTTTCTATAATGGAAGACGCGCAGAAATCTGTTAAGAAGAATGATAATGTAAATAGGCGACAAAATGATGCGGCCTTTTTCAAAGAAACTAGGTTAGAAAGAGATATAGGTAGTAATATAGATACAGAAAATAGTATGAGTGTCGCTACAAATAGTAGTATAGAAAATAGTTTGAATAGCAATATAGGAAGAAGAGGCAGAGAAAATGCGGCAATGTCTGATAATGCATCGCAGATGGGAAATGGAATGAGTGGTGGAGTAG
>ENA-OPSD01001680-OPSD01001680.1-human-gut-metagenome-genome-assembly--contig:-NODE-1680-length-15612-cov-9.783120_pt1 | contig 15612 bp, 20 predicted proteins | sample MGYA00241453_ERZ501898 | MGnify/ENA primary metagenome ERZ501898 (study PRJEB25962, sample SAMEA2042226) | human gut metagenome | biome: human gut; feature: human-associated habitat; material: faeces... | reverse complement strand
ATATATAAAAAAACAATTTCCTATATTTGTGGTGTAAAGTTGTATATAATCACCTTCTATTATAAACTTTTTATCTTGTTCCCACAATGGCAGCCCTTCTTTTACTGTGTATGCCACTGTTTCCCTCTCTCCTATTAATCGCACGGCAATCTCTCTTGCTTTCAAGTCATCCTCCTCATGCGATTTGTTTATTAAATCATAGGCACATGATTCCACCTTTTGCCTTTCGATTATTATCGAACCCATTAACTCGCTTATATGCGATCCTAAAAACGATAAGACATTAATAGCTTTCCCAATATCATTTGAAATAGCACTTGCTAAATACATCTTATCCATATACTCCGGCAAAGCCTCGTATGCCGTTTCTATGTTTTTATACTGATTTTCGTTTACCTCCCTTTTAATCAGTTCTTCAAATTCTTCTTTTAACATGTTCTTCCCTATTTTAATGTTGTGTGAGATCGCCGGAATCGAACCAGCCTACCGCACCATGAATCCCATAAAGCAAATGCTCCGATCTTCGCAGACGGGAGCATTCTGTCTAAAGCATAAGAAAATTAATGAAGAAATTTTTCTCACTTACGCCATAGCATCTAAAATAGCTATCAGCACTATTTCTATGACAAACATAATAGAAAATATCTTAAATGCCTTTTTCATATCGCTATCTCCTCCTTTTTATTTTTTTTAGTTCCACAATAAACTGTTCCGGCTCTGCTCCGAACTACGTTCCACCTACAACCGCAGGCCTTAGCCCAAGGCGCCGCCTACTCCCCCTCTATGGCAGCCTGTTCGTACCTACAAATCCAATCTCCATCTATACAACTATCACTACGCGATAATAAACATTTATCCTTATAACAATCATAAAAAATACACCTATCACAACTGTAATCCTTAACGTCTACACAGCTAACTACCTTAGCATATACTATTCCATCACTGCCTTCTATTCCTTTTACCCCGAAAATAGAACCTTCTACCTCCTTACTCAAATCTAAGTCAGGCGCAAAGTCATATACGTTCATACCATCCATATTTTAATTGTTAAACATCCCGCTTAAAAAAAAATACTCACATAATGCAGTCCTCAACCCTTAATCTGTTGGAAGGAACCTATATAATGCTGTTTTAAACCCTTATCATATTGAATTTTGTGGAAATGATCTACAGAACACTGTTTTAAAACGCTTATCTATTGAATTTTGTTGGTAGGGAGTGAACACTGTTTTAAAACGCTTATCTATTGAATTTTGTTGGTAGGGAGTGCCCTCCCTCTCCCCCTCTCCAACCCCGGCTAATCCTCCGGCTTTCCGCATAGAACCTGCGCTCTCGGCCTCACTACCGGCATACGGAGAGCGCTACAAGCTTATACTCTGGCATGAAGTATGGGGTATTTAGAGATAATATCATTCCATAGAGAGAATAGAGAGCCTTCAGCCCACGCCCTACCGCCTGCTCCTCCTATCAAGATAGATATTTAAGCCTATAATCAAAGCCAATAAAGAAAAGCAAAAGACCATTACAATATTATACTGATCCGGTCCGTACTCCAACATAGAGCGAATACCAACCGACAGAAAATACAAGTCAGCTACTAATAAAAACCACCACATAAAATAAAAAAAATACAATAAGTATGTCCGAAAATACGGGGATTATAAAACCTAACTAATTGATAATCAAGCATACATAATTTTTAAGAAAAGTACAATAAGCCTAATTTTCAATCCATAGAGACGAAAAAGGCGGAATCCGGAACCCTATTTTGGGCCAGAAAACCGCATAAAGTTTCGTTTTAGACCAATTTTAACGACATGATATAGACAAAATACCGGCATTATATCCAAACTATCCTATTTTAGTTTCGTTTTAGACCAATATAGCTTACATCCGCCGTTCACTCTCAGAATATCCTACCCGTAAATAGAAAGAGTAGGATACAAAAATAGGGCTGCTCCGATATTCGAAACAACCCTACTCCTGTTTAAATACTGTTTATGTTTTCCTTCACGTAAGTTCGTGATGTATGGACTTTACGTTTGCATTTGTCCTTTCCCGTATCGGCATGATACGCTTCTTTGAGATCACGATACAACATAAATTCCCGATACGCTCTTTTCCGCTTTTCTTTAGCTTCTTTCCTGGACAGACCGCGGACGTCTACCATATGAGATTTAAATTTCCTTTCCATTTTCTTTATGCTTTAATTATGATTAACTCCAGCGGTTAAGAGCTTCGATATAGAAACCCTCCGCTTCTTTATACTCATTTTCACTGAGTGTTTCCACCGTCTCGATATAGTTACGCAATGTTATTTTTACGCAGATGTTTTTAGATTTATTGAACGCTTCAGTTAAAGCGTTGATCATTTCTTTCTTTTCCATGTTATTATATTGTTTATAATTTAGAGGTTGCTCCGGAATCGAACCGAACGCGCATTCCTATCCTGTACGAATTTTATGCTACAACCAACAGCCCGTAATTAGTACGTAGTTCTTGTGTACAGGCCCGTACTATGTTGTTATTATATTTTCCGTCTGCTACACAACTTAGCCACAAATAAAGGCGATTGTGTCCTTGCGCTTTGATATATCACGCTCCTACATGGTAGGCTACATGTTTATACCCTGTAATTTAATCTACAGCCTTGTCCTATTTTACGTGTAGGCAAGTAAGACACGTTTCGGTCTGGAGATAAACCGCGTACAACGGTATGTTTTCCAAACTGTACTAACATACCTAACATAAACCACACTTATTTAGTGCAGTTCATGCAGCAATACCGTATTTTTAATTGCCAACGGCTTCGATACCGGTATATCTATCTCCAATATGTAAAATAACTCTCTGTTTTGTCAGCTTCAGTCTAAAGCATACGCGGGACGTGCACCCACTGACAACGGCGTACAGACGCGTTTAACGGTACGCGTCAAACCTTTGGAGAGCTTAACGGCGCTCTCCGTGCCTTGTTACTGCTGGTTGCTTTCATGTGCGAGGTATTCACTTACACACTTTGCCACAGTGCGAATAGAATAAGATTTGATCTTAACAGCCACATAAGTAGATTTGTACTCGTCGGTTTCTTTTACCAACCATTTAGTACTTTTTTTATTCTCCAATGATTCGGCAGTAGTAAAACCAAATGCTTTATATTCGCTACCGTAAACCACATTCTCAGCGCACCAATCAGCCGTTTTAGCTTCAATTCCTTTTTCTTTGTCCGCATTGGTATCCTTATATACTTTAGAGTATAAAGCAAATTTAACAAAGGTATTATCAACTTTCGGTAACATTTGGCTACACACGGCTACCAGGCGTTTTTTATCCTTGGCGAGGGCTGCAACCTTTACGGCGTATTCTGCCGGTATTTCCAAAGCCTTGCAAATAGCCTTTAGATCAGCTCCATTAGCAAATAGAGCGTTGTACAGTTTAACAGCACCTACCAAATTTGCAGCATTTTCTTTGATAACGGCATTCTGTAGTTTGTTTACATTTTTTTTCGTAATCATATCCCAATATATTTTAATTGTTAAACAAATGATATTCAAATTAATGACCCACAACGCAGGCAATTACAGATACATATATAGTTAGCCCAACGGGTACACTATATAGGTTCACTATGTTAACTCGTAATCTCTCTCGATCACGACGCAAATATACGACATTTATCAATACTACAAATATATATGATATCTTTTTTTTGTTAATTTGTATTAATTTCGATTATATTATCTGATTATCAGAAAGTTATAAAACGAACGAGAGCGGTGTTATACGCGTACATTAATATGTAGGATATATGCTTATTTAAGTGGCTTATAATCAATATGTTATAATAACACATTGATTATCAATAATTTAAATAAGTGATTGATAATCAGAGAGTTTGTGGGTTTGAGGTAAAACGCGTTTCCGGTTTTCCAGCGAAGGGGGTGCGGGGGAGAAAACGCGTTTCGGGGGCGGGAGGTTCGTGATAGGTACCCCCTCTCTCCCATCACATAAACCTCTTTCTCATATCTCTCCCATCACATAAACCTCTTTCTCATATCTCTCCCATCACATAAACATTTCACCATTCCTCTCCCTCATCACATAAAAATATGGGGAACCTATCCAAAGTTCCCCATACTTATTTTACGACGGTAATTATTTACTTTCCCATATTAGTTTATCTTCGGCTATTCCGATCTTTACTTCCTCGCACTTTCTCCCTATCCATCCATTGAGATACGAGAATGGTTCTGAGTTTTTTACTTCTTCTCCTAAGAAATTAAAAGCTTCAGTAGAAACATGGGATGCTTCATGGCAAACTGTTTCAAAATCAATTATTTTCTTATTAAGAAACCATATCAAAAATCCCGTATTAGGATTTAATTTACACCCTCCGTATGGAACGGATACAGTTACAGCCTTGCTATTATCTACGTAACTAAAATCGTTATTGAAACATTCTACCATGCCAGATACGTCTTTTCCTACGTATATCCACAGATTAAAAGGATAGACTTCCGGATAGAACTGATATAATTCACGCTTCATTTCGATAAAAGTTTTTTACTTTCAAGGAAGTCCTTAAACTGGTCACTTGATACGTCTATAACGAATCCAGCAGCACCAGCATGTCCTCCACCACCGAATCTCTTACTTACCTCACAGCAATCTACGCTGTCTTCTACGCATTCGTAAAGAGAGAACCTAACTTTTCCACATGGCATGATACAAAATGGCATCAGGGCTTTAATTTTTCTACCGTCTAACCAGTCCGGTGTAAGAGAATCAAATACCTTAGAGCTAAATTCAGCGGTATTCATAGCCATAACCTTAACCTCGTCGACGTAAGCTTCGAACGAGTACCTACTTACCTCATCTTCGTTTTTACAAGCCATGTAATTAATTATAGCACGTCCTTCTTTAGCAAGATCATAAAAAATAAGATCAATTTCATTGTCTTTCATGTTTTCTTTAAAGTGATCATATAAATACGACAATGCAATCAATACATTGAGTCTTATTTTTGATCTCAAGGCATACTGGACAGCTACTACCGTATCCCAGCCTAAGCCAGATTCTTTATTCCACACATCGTAGTCTGACAGGCATCGGACGATCGCCGGCACCTTCCCCATAAGCAGGTCCGAAGCCAGAGCGCACGCACCGACACCGACCCTCCTCAACCCTGGAACTACGAACCCCCATGTCTTACTGTCCTCAATAATTCCCTTGTGGTGATCTATCCACATCAGGCTCTTCCCTTCATCAAGCCACTTTTTGAAAACAGTTTTAGAATCGGCTCCAAAAGACACGTCAAGAACATAAACAACATCTAAGTCACGTACTTGGTCAACAACTTTCTTAACATCATCTTCATACGAATACGGGATATAAACAACATCCTTGTTTTTACTGTTTTCGTACATGGTTGCGATGGCTGCCGATACAACGCCATCTAAATCCGATTTATGATAAACTATCGCTGTTTTCTTTACTTTCATGATATAAGCTTGTATATTTGATACTACCGTCTTTTAATGTTTCTATTTTTATAACATCACTATATGAATTAAAATTCTGATCTTTATCAATCCTTATATTCAGCACATCATCTACGGTTGCAGTTTTTCCATCATCGGTTTCAATCTTATAAAAATCTTTTAAAGTGATTTTTATATTAAGACCAACCCCATATGGATTTTCAAGGATATATATATGATCGTTGTTTAGAATAACTATTCCTTCACTTGTATGTTCTTTGGACAATACATATTCTAAATCAAGATCTTTATCCAAAAATGTAGTAATATCCATATAGTTAATACCGGAATTATAGGCACATACCTTATCCGAATCAGAGAACTGCCCTGGCAGACCACTGGCGTCCCCGACCATCAACGAACATCCCTTAAGTTGACTGAAGTTCATACCGCGCATTACCGTGTCTTTACACTTCATAAGAATATCATCAATCATGCCCGTATTAGGCTTCCTCATCGGATTTTGTTCGTCATTTGAATAACACAACCTTTTTTCATATAGGACGCCTCTTATGCCTCTCTTTACCGCCAGATCATGTACGGACCTCAGTACGTATTCTATCTTAGCTTCAATATCAGCTCCAGAAACAAACCCAGCTTCTACTCCTCCTTGATTGCTTACGATAGCAAATACCTTAACACCGTTCTCCTGCATGAGGTCAAGAGCCTTATTCACCACATCCATCTTAATCCTCATATCTGTCAAGTCTGTAGCGAACGTATTCCCAGAAGCGGTTTCTATAAGCGTTCCATCAAAATCAAACAATAATATTCGTTTGGATTTTATATCAATATCTTGTACCACATCATTCTCCTTTCTCAAACTTACTTTTCTTAATCTCTCTCGGAACCAGGCAGAACACACCATCTTCGTCCTTAACCTTCACAATATCATAAACCGCATACTGATTATCACCGATATCCCAACCTAACGAAGACAGTACATCACGGAGGTAAATACGTCTATATTTCTCACCTTGTTTATTTAATAAAAACGATCTCTCGTCTTCTACCTTAGAAGGAGCTATATACAAATTAGAATCCAACACCCCTTTAAACTCAGCTCCTTCTTCCATACCAATAATAACCGCATCTTCGATACCCATCCATTTCAGATTGTCCACCGATATGGTCATAATCCGATCTTTGCTAATAGAAAGCTTTCTGATTTTAGCTTCTTTTGTCTTAGAACCTACATAGGTTTTACTGCTTAAAAAGTTTATCTTCATGATATAATGTTTTTAAATTGTATCGCAAATATACGCAATAATATAAACAATACAATTTAAAAACAATTAAAATATGATATTATAATACAGGTAATTTTTTGAACTGCTCTGGAGCCACCTCGGATATGATTCCACGGAAAGCAAGACGCGAACCGAAGTACGAACTCGCGCTCAACGCGTTGCGAGACGCATACGCATACGCCACGCCACTACTCGTATCCGAGCCGCTATAGGAGCGCGCCAAAACAATGGAGTTGCTCGATGTCTGACTATAGTAATCTGAATAATGCATGGAATCGTTACCGCCAACATTTGTCGGCACCACATCGAAAAACGGACCGTTTTCCGCTGCGATATTCGTTATCCAGCCATTGGAAGTTCCGGCGTTCACATTGCGAGTCGATCCGTCTGGGTCGGTGATTTTCCAAACTCGGTTGTTGATTTCTACACCTTCAACCCATTCATAGATACCACCAAAAACCCCTTCCAAACCTAAGCCGCAAACGTACTTTGAACTTTCGTTTTTGGTATCCGCACCGCCGGTTGCGTTGCTGCTTCCCGTTGTTGTAGCCGGATTATTATTTGCGCCACCTAATCCTAATACAGATTGAATATTACGTGTTTTGTACTTAGCATACAACATCATAGCAATCACGCAATGTTGTTGAAAATCTATCATCTGAAACCCGGTACCACGCGCTTTCGCATAACCTTCAAAATCGTTGAATGATTTTGAAGTTGTAGGACTAACACCACTCCAGCTATATAATCCATTCAAAGATACATATCCTTTATATGCTCCAACAAGAGATTCCGGGACATGGATGTAAGTGCCGTCAATATCATGATCAGCAAAATGATAAAGAAATCTATTATCATCCACCTTATACCATTTATACCAAAATTCTAAGAAAACGACCATCACATCACCTTCTGGTCCGGTAAGATTAGCCTGACTACCATCAAGATACAAATTGCTGTTGTCTTCCTTCAACCTACATACAAAAACCTCTCCTCCTCCCATAGCGCTCTTGCAAAGAACTCTATAAAAGCCACTTGTAATCAACCTATTTAAAAAATCACTGTCTTCGCTTATTGTTATATTAGCCGGATCTGATACAGATTTATCAAAAACTATAAAATTATCAGTAGGTAAATACCCCCCCCTATTTTGTTAAAAAATCTTCTTCTCATAATTGTCTTATTTTGGGATAAAGATAGTTTTAATTTATGAAGATCAATAATAGGATTTCCGTATAATAAAACTATATTTGTCAAGATATTAATTAACTAAAAAAAATCATTTATATCATGGCAGAAATGAAAATAGGTTTTGTAACCTTCAATCCGGGATCAGGTGACGGTGATCAGGCAGTTACCGTATCAGGTGAAAAATACGAAGGTCGTGTACAGCGTACGTTACAAGTAGAATTTGGTGCCGAATCCGGGGATGTTAAGAAAAGTGCTACCATAAACCAAGCTCCGGTAGCTGAGTTCGTAAAAATAGATCCTACTGCATCTGTAGGGAGGTGGTACTGTAACAATCAACGGCACAAGTAACTCAACTAAATTAACGTTCTCCTTAACTCCAGACAAGTCTCATCCTCTGACGCTGAAAATACCAGCCTCCTATCAGGCAGCAGGCAAGGCTACCAATAACGGTGCTGTTATTGCCGACGACCCTGGTGCAACAGGGGGATTTGCTTTCAGTATCGTATTCTCCGGTATTCCAAAAAACGCTGATGTAAATGATCTGGTAAATACTCTTAAGGTGACGGCCGCCGGTGGTCAGACAGCTAATACGGTTATTACCCAGACAGCAGGTGATCCGTTCTTGGAAATAGACAAGGAGGTAATCAACTTGGATGCAAACGGTACTCCTCAGACTATCAATGTTAATGCTAACATCAGGTGGACTATCACACAAGCTGTTTCTAAGTTGGTAAGGACAGTAATGAAGTGATGTGATTATTCACGTCTGTATTGCTTATAAAAAACAAAAAGGGACGTCTATTTGGCGTCCCTTTTTTCTATGCATTGTATATAGTATTTATCTTTTTGCCTACTGACAAAAATCTTTTTGAAAATCATCTGTTTCCTGATATGGACTCTTTTCCCGTCATCTAATTCTCTCCAAATTTCATTAAAAATCGAATCTATTAACTCCATAACCTTCTTATCGGAAACGAGATTCTTTCTACCGGGGCTAACCCATCCATCATCAGTCATCTTACCGGCTATCCTATTAGCTATTCTACTTAATTCACGTGGGGTGCTCATTTCAATCTGTTTTTAAATATTCTACCTTTTTCACACTGAAGTATGCAGTCTCTCATGGGATGATCTTGTTCGTGATCGTCACACATCGGAAATTCTTTTCCATAGGGGAAAGCAATGTGCGGGCACTGCGCCCTGAACGCATCCCAGGCCGACTTCCTCACAGCCTCAGCCCCGGCACGCACGCCTTTCTCTCTTTCCTTGGCTGGGTCAGCATACACGTTTGAAATAGCTCTTTTCTTCCAAGTAAGCATATTGTAGTAAAACTTATCCACCAGTTTCCTACCCACTACATCAAACTTCTGTCTATGAATTAAAGGTGCGACCTTAACGACGTTCTTCCTATTTTTACTAACATCGACATAAATCAGCCCGGCATAAGACGGAACTTCATTTACGTCAATCATATTAGGCGGACAGGCGTAGTAGAAATAGTTTGGAGGATAGCTTATGACACCACCTACTTTAATAATGCCGTCTTTAAGAACCTTATGTTTTTTATCCTTTTTGAAGTCGTTAAAGAAATCTTGTTTAGACATCTTGACCTCTACTTCATAAGCGTACAATGATCTTGTTATGGCCAAGAAGTCAGATTCCCAATCATATATATGGAGATTGTTAATAACATACATCGGATTACTTAGCAGATCCCTATTAAGGATCTTAAGCATTTGTTGCTCTGGGTAGTTCATTGTCTTACTTTTTTAGAGGCTTGTGGCGGAATCGAACCGCCCTACGAGATTTTGCAGATCCCTGACTAAACCACTCATCCAACAAGCCATGTAGCCCAACCGGGAGTCGAACCCGGAACTAAAGTTTAGGAAACTTTTGTTATATCCGTTTAACTACCAGGCTATTTAATGTTTGCTATGTTCACACACCGCAAACACCGAGATAATTAACACTTTACACAAAATATGTACCGTTATCCAAGGAGGATTCGAACCTCCGCTAACAGAACCAAAATCTGTTGTGCTACCACTACACCATTGGACAGTGGTCCGGTAGGAGGGATTTGAACCCACGTGTAACCAACTACCCTTTCTACAAGGTATAAGCTTGATTCAATTTGTTTCCATCTATATCACCGGCTTCTTCCTGAATCACATCTGTATCAAGAAGCGTATTGTATTTCACTTCTTTATTTTCATCAAATTTCTCCGATTCTGCCACATCCTTATCTGACTCCTCATCTTTATCCAATTCCGGCTCAGCGACATCGTTTTTGTCTTTACCGATTATACCTATCTGATAGCCTCTTAATTCTACTTGCATTGATTTCAGCTTAGATTCTAACTCCTGTATTGCCTTGGCTCCAATAGAAACCTCATTTTCCAAATCTCCGATTCTGATCCTGGCCTCAATCAATGCATTTGATTTCTTTTTTAATTCATATGATATACTGTTTTTCTTTTCTTCCAAGTTACTGATTTTGTAATTAGCCTCATCAAGATCGGACTTGACTTTGTCAAGATCAGCCTTGGCCGCATCAAGTTCTTCCGTTTTCTTCTTGACGCTTTTTATCAGCTTCTTCTGATTTTCCTTCAAGGCGTCAATCTTTTCCTTAGACTCAGAAAGATCTTTGCCAATAGATAAAATCTCTTTATCCTTTGAAGCAATATCTGACTTAAGTTCTGAAAGCCTTTCCTTGTAAAAATCAGCCTTATCCTGCATTTCCTCAATTTCTTTTGCAAGATTTTCGGATTTAATAGCTTTCTCCCTGTACATTGACAGCTTGCTGTCTGTGATGAATGTAAAACCTAACATGCTCATTTTCAAAATATTTAAATATTACTTAACTCCAGAACTACCAAGACCTTTTTCTCCACGTTCATTTCCGTCTTCTACCTCAATATCTGTCACCTCTTCCAATACCATTTTGTATTGTGGAACGATTTCCATCTGAGCTATTCGATCGTTTTTATGGATTACGGTCGGTTTTTTATTGATTTTAGTAAGATTAACCATATACTCTCCTTTGTAGGTAAATTCGCATTTACCGGGCGCGTTAGTAACTACCACTCCCTCGTCAAAAGAGAATCCTGATCTTCCTTCTACATTCACGCACCATCCTTCTGGGATATTCAATTTGAAGCCGGTTCCGATTCTAACAGAATAACCTTGATATAAGGTTATTGATTCAAAATCGGAAGGAACATCTATTTCCACTCCCATGTCATTCACCATCTTCACCACTCTATATGCACGAATATCACAACATGCATCACCATCATGCTTGTATTCAGGTATCACGACATCGGGATACAGCTTCTTAATACCTACCTGCACAGTCTTCTGATAACCTGGAGTCAAATACGATTCAGGTATTTTATTAACAACCTTATCTTCTTTTTTATGTTTGTTGTTCTTTTCAGAAACAGTATCCTTCTTGCTATCTTCTTTTTCAGAAAGAAGTCTTTCAATATCTTCTAACTTGTCCATAATTATATTTTTATAGTACAATAAACAATACCTTCTTTTTTTATATCCTTCGTTGATTCATAACACTCACGAAAAGTACTTATGTCTGCATCATTAGGATCATCGACCCACTCATCTCCTTGCTTATATTTTTCTCTGGTTTCTGAGTAGATCATACATAATTTATCCCCATGCTTCGCCATAATCCTTTCTTCTGTCACTTTCCTACGAAGTTTAATAAGGGGAAATCTTGTAACTATTTCTACCATCATTCTACACAATCTTTAAAAGCCCAAGAGATGTTATTCTCCTGGGCTGATGTTTATATTAAAATGGAAGGTCATCTTCTTCCATAGGAGGGAAGTTCGGCATCTGTGCTTGCGGCTGTGGCTGCGTCTGATGCTGAGGCTTGGTGCTCCTTGTAGTAGGTGCCGGGGCAGGTGCAGCCGGCTGAGCCGGGGCCTGATACTGAGCAGGCTGTTGAGCAGGCTGTTGGTAATTCTGATACGGAATAGCACTCGGAACAGACTTGGGTTGTTGAACCTGTTGAGACGCTGCCGGCTGCTGGGTATAAGTCTGAGGGGCTGTAGGCTCTTGCTGAGTATTTCCTCCTAAACCTAATTTAGCCATTATACCTGCTCTGATATCTTTAATAGAAGCATTGAACCTGTTTGAATATTCAGTAATCTTCTGATAAGTAAAGTTGTTTTGAGTTGAATAATCGAGGCTTTTCTTGCCATCAAATCCCGTAACCTCAACAGGGTCAGGCCAGCCATTTACGCCTTTTTTATAAAAACGTTCAACAAGCTGATCTTCTTCTCCGTCTACTCCGGCATATGCAATAATAAGTTCTGAAGAACCAAACTCATCTTCTTTCTTCTTCTTAAAGACATTGAAATAAATTTCACGACTAAAATCGATATTTTCGTAGTATTTTACGAAGCTCTTAACAAAGCCCTTGATATTTCCTTTTTGATTTAAGAGAGGTATGGAAATACAATAGTTTTCATTAAGCTCGTAATCTTTCAACACGATAAGGAAATTAGTAACAGTATTTCCATTAGAGAAAGTACTTGACTTTAACCCGATGTAGTTGATGTACCCAACTACTCCATTATAATACTCTTTCCAATATCCTGCCGGCTGACCGCTATTAGGATTTATGTGCTGAACAAAACCTTCTTTTGGTTCGTTACTTTTTTCATACAAGTTACCATCTGAATTAATATACAGATAATAAGTTGTACCAAAACTTCTGTTTTCTCTAAAAGCCATATTATTATTTTTTTTATAGATTATACAATGTTTGATTTAAGACGTATGTTGATTCGTATTTAGGATTGAACATCTTTATCATCTTATACTGATCAGACCAATCCATAACAACATCTCCTTTTATAAGTGATTTTACGGAAGACAGTATATTTTCCTTACCGATAGAAAAATTAAAACACGGGCCTTCCAGCGCATTAAAAGGCATTGATTCCATTATCTTTTTTCTATTTCCAAAATCCTCAGACATTACTGTTATGCCGTTTTCTTCATCTACCTTAACATTGACAACATTATCCACTAAAGTCATGGAATTAAGAACCGATATAAGCAAATCCCTATCGAACTTAACACTCGAAGATTTTTCGAATTTATTACATACGTATTCGTAGTTAGGATACTGTTGTTCTACGTTCATATCCGATATAATCACATTATCAAAGCATAAAAACGTCCTAACACCATCTGTGGAAATACTGATCTCCGTATCCTTATCAGATAGAAAGCGGTATAAAATAGAAGCTGCGACCTCACTTAACATAATCGACCTTTCTTCTACTGCATTAGCATATTCTTTCCTGTTTATAAACAGACGGAACATATCAGTAGAAACAATGTCAATATAGTCCTTCTTCACATTAAGAAGAATCGAGCATATAGCCGGTCTAAATTCATCCGATCCAACAAACGCAAAAGATCTTTTCATAGACTGAATGAAAGACGAGCTCATAACACGAATACCATCACCTACAGGATAAAAGAAATCAGGGAAAGCCTTATCCTCAATCCAAGTAGAAGAAAAAGATCCTCTATCGTATTTAAAAACGATACTGTAATCGTTTTTAATCTCTATCTCTATATCCTGGTTATGATTTTTAAAAAACGAAATAAGAGTCCCGGCATCTACTAAAAGAGAAAACTTATAGTCACAAGAAATATCAGTATTCACATCGAAAATATCATCCGTATATGTTATACGTTCGTTCATGGCTTGTATCCGGATATGATCAAAATATAAAGTAATTTTTATATTCGATGTGACACAATCCTTTAGAACCTTATCAAACATCTTTGAAATGTTTGAAAGTTTCTCATTCATTAGTATGCCAGGAACTCTTACTTTCATTTTTTAAAACTTACGATTATGACTATCTAACACTGCAAATGTATTATTTTAAAATCTAATTACGAATTAATTGGATTTAAAATGATTTAAAATAGATTAAATGGTTCTTCTTGCTGCTTCTGCTATAAGCATCGCATCAACTATACCGTCATGGGCTGTCTTACATCTTTCGTTTTTAACGAACGTATCGTTTGGCCACAGCCTTTTAGCGCAAGCCAATGACGTTTTCTTAGTATTTACCTTACTGGCTTCCATGACCTTATCAGAATGCGTCCAAACCAATTTCTGCCATGTTTTAGGGGCTATGAAATTAACGGAGCAACTTATGTCCGTAAATGCCATGCAGAGGGAGAGGAACAGTCCATGCAGTTGGCCTTTGTTTTCCATGAGGGAGGCTGTAGAGGACGTGCTGACCCCGTACAGTGCGTGGACGTCCTCTATGACAAACACTACCCTATCAGGATTGTTTTCTACGATCGTATCCCGGCAAAAAACATATTCTTTAGTCAAGTCTACTGGTCCTGAAGCTGATATTCTTGGAGTTGAGATTCTCGATATTAGTTTGCTGTCTTGATCGATGCAGGCTATGGCTCCATCTTTTCCTGGGTCTGCTGCTATATATAGTATCATGTTATGAAAAATATTAAATTCAATAAAACTTATTAAATTTCTTTATAAGTTTCAAAATGTACTTCTTAGCAAAATACATTCGTAATCCTTACCGGGTTAAACAATAACCCTCTATCGATTATCCTACGAATTGATTCACAGGAATCACCGACTACTTTTCTCATAATGTTTAATGCTCCATTTACGTCTGCATTTATGAGTTTTCCTACCGAGGATTGAAACAATCCTCGGTTCTTCCTCTTTCCTAAATAGCTATCATGTTTTTCTATCTTCTCAAATGCCAATGAATCACATTTTGAAGTATATGATTCTTCATGAATAACTATTTCAATACCAGCTAATTCGCATTTGTATTCTAAGTAACTCACCAATCTCGCAAAAGGGATTTGTGTGAATTTCTGGTTATTCCTTTTTCCCATATTCACATTCTGTTTCCATCCCTTGTTATAGCCTACAACTAATTTTGTTATCTTGGAATCGATAAGCAAATCAACTATCTTTCTACTGATTTTATGAAAGACATCTTCTATGTACTGTTCTCTATCATAATATAATTTCTTTATTCGTTTTGTTGTTCCTTTTATCTTTTGTAAATCTTTGATACTATTTAATTTAGCAAGTGTTTTATTAAATAATTGATTGTATGATTTAACAAATTTACCACTAAACAAAACAGCAAAATCCTCACTTATCAATGTTGCAAGATTGTCAATCCCTAAATCAATCGAAGCGACTTTCTCTTCCTTACCTTTAGATACTCCAGTATCTTTTACCTCATAAATGATTTCTATTTTATATCCACATGATAATGGTTTTATTCTAATCTGTTTGAAATCTTTTATCAAATCAGAATACTTCTCATATTGAGGAATGCTTATTGAAAGATCTTTTGATAGGATTATTTTTCCATCTTTTATTTTACAACTCTGATTCGGATAATACAAATTAAATTCAGAACCTCTCTTTTTATAATTTGGAAGACCTGGTTTTTCTTTGTATTTGTTGGGATTTTTCTTGTAATCTTGGACCGATTTGTAGTAACCTTTAATGTTTTTATCAAGAATACGAAGAATTTGTTGTGAACATTGCGCCTTTAATAATTTGTAATTAATATCTC
>ENA-OPSD01001645-OPSD01001645.1-human-gut-metagenome-genome-assembly--contig:-NODE-1645-length-15985-cov-7.162900_pt1 | contig 15985 bp, 20 predicted proteins | sample MGYA00241453_ERZ501898 | MGnify/ENA primary metagenome ERZ501898 (study PRJEB25962, sample SAMEA2042226) | human gut metagenome | biome: human gut; feature: human-associated habitat; material: faeces... | reverse complement strand
ATATATTGAGTACCGCAAGGTACATTGTGTCCAAACGTAAGATACCCCGGAACCGCAAGGTTTCCGGGGTTTTTCTGTTGCCTGGAAACATAAAAATTATGAAAAATAATTCTATATTAAAATATGGATATTTGATGAAATCTTTGCTGTTGAATTAAGAAGAACCGATATATGGAAAATATGGAATGTTGCGAAAACAGTTCCTGAAGGAACACAGATCAGCAAAATATCAATACTTGCTATTGACTGGAAAGCTGACGAAACACCTGAATCAGATTGATCAGGAAGCCAGAAAGCAGGTGGAAATACTTATGGAACAGATGGTGAAAAAACAGGGTGCGACGGAAGAATTAAAGGCACAGGATCAGATGAAGTGGGTTAGATTAATGATTAATATAAAATCCAGTGCAGAAGAAATTGTAGTGAAAAATACGATATATATGTAGGTGGAAATAGGCGGTCGAAAAGGATCGCTTTTTTCTGTTTTGTGTGTATTGGAATAGTATTTTAAAATGAACTATGGTAGAATAAAGTAAAGACAAATCGAGAGCTTTTGGATAAAATTTTGAAAATTATCGAGGAAGTTACTATGAAAAAATGTAGATATTGTGGCAAAGAATTAGATAGTAATTTGGAATTTTGTAGCAGTGAGTGCGAAAACAGCTATAGAAAGATAATTGAAAAAGATAGACATAAAATTAAGTATTTCATTTCGAGCATTATTTTAGGGTTTTTAGCTATGTTTTATGGTGTTGTGTCAAGCCGCAATTGCATGATTGGAAGTGGAATTATAGTAATGGGGGTCACTGTTGTTTTGCTTCCATTTACTACTTCAGAAACAACTGCTTTATTTGGAAATAAAAAGGCGAGATTTATTGGAAGAATACTAGGCATGATACTTATAGCGGTTGGAATATGGGTAGGGTTTATTTGATGACAACTTTAGTCTTTAGAGCAAATTAATCAGAAGTTGAGAGGAGATCTCTGTAATGTTTATATTTTTATCTGCGTGTTCACTTTTAGTACCGTTATCTATGATTATATTGGGATATACGTGGAAAGATAAGCCTCCTAAAGATCGGCAGGGGAGTTCGGGATATCGAACTACTATGTCAAGGATGAATGATGAAACATGGAGATATGCACACAGGTGTTGGGGCTGGATAAACTTTGTTTTAGGAATCATCCTGGTGATACTATCGATTTTTATTTTGATTTTAACGAAAGATGATACAAACTTTGAAATGATTTCTGTTTATTTGGTGTTTTTACAATTAGGAATTATGGTGCTTACAATTATTCCGACAGAATTTTTGTTGCATAAACATTTTACAAAGTAAGGAATGAAAAAATAGCTAATTTCCAATTGGCGGAAATGAAAATCGGAAGTTGGAGGATTGAATTATGTGGAATGAATTAGGTATAAGCGGTGGAACCGCAATTGTTATTTTGATTGCACTGTATTTCGTTATCAAATGGGCAGTGAAGAATGGCATCAAAGAAGCCTACAGTGCTATCACTGGAAAGAAAACTGATGAAGATATCCAAAACGAAAAAGAGTTGAAAGAACTTGGATTGGATTCAGAAGATCAATAACTTCAAGTTTGTGGAATCGACTGAAAGGAAGCATTATATGTTCTATATTGTTTTTAACTTTGCAATGGCAGTGATTATGTTTTTATTTGGAATATGGTTTTATAGGTCAAAGGGACAAGCATCTAAATTCTTGTCTGGTTATAATATGAAATCAGCAGAAGAACGAAAAAAATATGATGAAAATGCTATGTGTAAGGCATATGGGAAGAGAATGATGTTTATGTCAATTCCTTTTATTGCTGGAATGATAATAGATATTTGGTATATAGGAATCGGTTGTTTAATGGCATGGGTGATATGGTTTGTTATGTTTATTCTGTTGCTTATGGACAGACATAAAAGAGAAAGTTAAATTTAATTATCTTCAGAACAGGAACAAGAGCTTAATTGAGATAGCATAAAATAATAGATTAATATATTTATTTTGGACAATATGGAATATTTGTAATTGTGCTAGCGTATGATTGTGTTTTAGAAGGATATTGTTTTTGAGATGTCGAGTTCAGTAGAAAGGATAATAGAATCCATTTTAGTTCTGATATTGTTTAAATAATCTAGTCATATATAGAGGTTACTTTATATTAAAAAAATTTGGTGAATATTATGTGAAAAAAAGTGTATTTATAAAAAACAGTGGCAGTTTGAAAGTTGAGGGAGTATAATAACCATATATTTCCCCATAATTATATTGAACTAATTGAAAAAAGGAGAAAGTGATGGTTTTTTTAAATGATTCATTAACAGTTGTTTTAGTTGGAGATTGGAATAAGTTATATATTCAACCAGATTGGGTGGCAAACAATATATATGAAACAGAAGAAATTGAAATTGGGGTTAATGGCCAAGGGTCAGACTTTAGTGTTTCATATAGATGTGATAATGTAATTATTTCTCCAGATCAAGGAAAAGTTGTTTTTTCAGTTGCAAATACAGATAGAAATTCTTTAGAAAAATTATCTTTATGTGTTAATAATTTTTTAACAAAGGCTTATACTACATCGCTTTTTGCATATGGGATAAATGGGAATTTTATTGATGAAGATGGTAGTAGCTTTGCCGAGGTATTGGATGGTATGTCGGATACAAATCAGATTTTAGATAATGGGTATGAAATTATGGCTACAAAAATAAGTAGAACATTGTCTAAAAATGGTAAAGTGATTAATATGGATTCTAATTTAGTAAATGCTAGATTAGAAATAAACTTTAATGAACATCATTCTAATCCAAAGGAAAAGCCAACTTTTGATGTTGAGTTGTTAAATGGTTTTATTGAAGAATGTAGTGAGATTGTAAAAGGATTAGGTTATGAATTAGAGGGTGATGAATAATGGCAAGTACAAAATATGGCAAAATAGAATTTGGTAGTAAAGCATATGCTAAGTCAGCAGAAATAGTATATCAGGATACACAGGGCTATGTTGTACGAAAAACAATGAAAATTGTTCAAAAGGGAAAAGATGAATCAATCTCTTCAGGATATCGTAAGGTGAATTTTGCAGAGCAAAAGAAACAAGAAGCATATAGAAAGATTAACAGGATGTTAGGAGGCAATTAATGTCTTTGATGGAGGAAAAATATGAATATTCGATTGATAAGAATATTCATTTTACATACAAAGCAGATGCCGATATGAAATCTCTATGCCAAGGAGATGTATTAAATATTACGGAAGAATTAGCAGAAGTGTTAAGAAACATTCATCCATATTTTTTGAATGAACAGTATAAGTATTTTATGGTTTTATCGCAGAGTTGTGATTTGGTTAGAAGAAATGGGAAGAATTGCAAGACACCATATATAACGTTAGCAGCAATAAGAAGTTATGATTCTTTTTTGGAAAAAACATTGTTAAAAGAAAAGTTTGCTGAAAATGTTGGCGGTTTGTTATTAATGGATGAGAAGAAGAAAGAAAAAGCATATCAGCTAATTGAACGTATTTATAATAATACAGAACCAGAGTATTTTTTCTTGTATAAAGAAGATGCATTAGAATTTCCAGAGTCAATGATAACATATCTTAAAGTTTCTATCGCTTTAAAAAGTCAGGAACACTATGATAAATGTTTGGCTGCGAAGAAATTAGAATTAAGCGATGAATTTAAGGCAAAATTAGGATGGCTAGTTGGAAATATGTATTCGAGAGTGGGAACAGCAGACTGGGAAGGAATTATGACTGCTCAGGAAAGAAAAGAACTGTTAAATAATGATCTTGCCTCAAAGTGTATTATTGGAAGTAAGGAGCAATTAAAGATATTGAAAGCGGAATTAGCTAAGAAATCTGAAATGATACATAACCATGAAGAGGCAGCTTCGTTTGTTTCTGATACTTATATTCAAACGAAATATGAAAAGGCCATGAGTATAATAGAAGAAATTTTTCAAACCTCAAGTAAAAAGATACCTAAAGAGGAAAAGGAAAAATTGCTTAATGCAATAAAAAGTAGATCTACATTGAAAACGTTACTTTCATAAGTAAGATTTGTCAGATAAAGTGCGGTGCCAAAACGGTGCCAAGAAATTGAGCAAATAAAAATACATGGTGTAAATCAGCCGTTTTTCACTGTATTTTGGAGAGAAAACCATAAAAAATATGAGGTGAAACGGGATTAAAGTATCGTGAAGGTGGACGTACTGTAGGATCAGGACGTGTTGCTACAATCATCGAGTAATCGTTAATTAGTATAACATCCTAATTTAATATATATTGAGTACCGCAAGGTACATTGTGTCCAAACGTAAGATACCCCGGAACCGTAAGGTTTCCGGGGTTTTTCTGTTGAACAGAAGATTAAAATAAGGCTGTAAAGAATAGCGAATAAATTAAAAACAGGCAGGTATGGGAAGAAAATGAAAACCTTCGCATATCTGCCTGTGATACTGTTATGATACTATTTCTGTTCGTTATTGGAAAATTTCTGTGTTAAAAGTTCATCTCGTTTACGGATTCGTGTCTCAAAATCCAGTTCTTCAATTTCTTTATGGGTGACAGGTTTGGAAGTGTAGTATTCCAACGTCTGCTTTTTCCACATATCAAACATATCTTTGCCCGTGAAATAAGATTCCAGGCTTTCTCTGTTCTCCTGCAGATCAGCAAGAAAATTACACATATCTGCGTTTAAAGAATGTTCCGGATCATTTCCATAAAAGCGAAGTCCGGCATACCATTTCTGTGTTTCTGTTTCTATATCACCGGGAAGTTTATTATTTATATCCAGTTCATACCGGAGTTCATTGGATTCATTCATCTGCAGTAAAACCCAAAGAATATCGCTGAGAGTAGAAATCTGTACTTTATTTTCAGATAATCCAAATAACCAGTCCAGTGAGACATGAAATTTCTGAGCAATAGTCAATAACACATCATTGGAGGGAGTAACCACACCATTTTCATAACTGGATAAAGTTGACTGACGTATACCAATAGCTGCGGAAAAGTTTTTTTGATTCATCTTCAGATCAGTTCGTAGCTCTTTTATTTTTTCTGAAATAGATGATTCCTGCATATTATCCACCTCCTTAAAAGCTATGATTAGTATATCACAAATGATAAAAATCAACAATATAGAAAAATATCATTCACACAGATAAAAACCATTGACAATGATTATTTAAAATGATATAGTATCAGTGAAAATGATAATTATAGACAAGGAGGAAATGATATGCAGAGACAAAACTATATGATTACAGCGGAAGAAGTTGCAGAGAGCATGGGGATTTCACTTGGATATGCTTACAAGCTACTTCGCAAACTGAACAAAGAGCTTGCAGATCAGGGATATGTGACCGTTGCGGGCAAGATACCGAGAGCATTCTGGGAAAAGAAATTTTATGGATATTCCCAGATTGCAATGTAAAGGGGGGGGAGAAAGTATGGCAGCATACAAAGATGAAGAAAGAGGAACCTGGTATGTTTCATTTTATTATGAGGACTGGACAGGAGCCAAAAAGCGAAAAGTAAAAAGAGGATTCCGCACTAAGAAAGAAGCATTAAATTTTGAAGCGGAGTATAAAAGAACAGCGAAAGCAGACATGGATATGACAATGGGAGAGTTTGTAGAAGTCTACTTCCGAGACAAGTCTCAGTCATTGAAGGACAGGAGTATCAAGAATAAAAGAGATACGATGAAGGCTCAACTGTTACCGTATTTTAAGGACAGACCAATGAACAGTATTACACCAGCAGAGATTATCCAGTGGCAGAATACGATTATTGAAAAAGGATATTCAGATGATTATCTGAAAACAATACAGAATCAGATGACGGCATTATTCAATCATGCGAAGAATATCTACAATCTGGCAGATAATCCCTGTGACAAAGTAAAACGTATGGGAAAGACTTCAAAAAAGAAAATGAAGTTTTGGACAATTAAAGAATATCGGCAGTTTATGACCGGAATAGAACCGGGAAGCAAATATTATGTACTGTTTGAATTATTATTCTGGACAGGAGCGAGAGAAGGCGAAGCACTCAGCATTACACCTGCTGACATTGATTTTGAAAGGAATTTACTTCATATCAATAAAACTTACTACCGTATGCATGGAGAGGACGTGATTACATCTCCCAAAACAGAAGAATCGAACCGTACGATTTCCATACCGGAATTTCTGAAAAAAGAGATTCAGGATTATATTAGCAGACTGTATGAGTTGCCCGAAGATGAACGGATTTTTCCAATGGTTCATGAAGCGGTACAGCATAAGTTAAAACAGGTGGTTCAAAAGACCGGAGTAAAAAAGATAAGAGTACACGACATTCGTCACAGTCATGCGGCATTTCTGATCAATAAGGGAGTGCAACCATTGATGATTAAAGAAAGGTTTGGACATACGGACATTCGCATTACATTGAATACTTATGGGCACTTATATCCAGATCAGCAGAAAGTAGTGGCAGATATGTTGGATGATGAAAATATAAAAAGCTCCGGAAGTACGAACAACCGGAGCAATGTGACAAATGAGGACGAATCCACAAATGTCAACCCTAGACAAGTTGATTATAGCAGAGATTCTTCCAGAGAACAACAGATAACTGGCGAGAACAGTTGGGAAAATGGAGGAATTTATGGAACAGAGAAATGAGAATAAAACAGAATTGAAAATGATAAAGATGTCAGATGTCCAGTCTCAGACAGTGGACTGGCTCTGGTATCCGTTTATCCCTTATGGAAAATTAACGATTATTCAGGGAGATCCCGGTGATGGAAAAACTACGCTGGTATTAAATATTGCTGCAAGATTGTCTAAAGGAGAAGGTCTGGATAACGATATGAAAGTAACAGAACCCGTGAATATTATCTATCAGACAGCGGAAGATGGACTGGCAGATACAGTAAAACCCAGACTGGAGCTGGCAGAAGCGGTCTGTGAAAGAATTATGGTTATAGATGAAACAGAAAAATCACTTTCCATGATTGATGAAAGACTGGAAACTGCTATCAAACAGACTGGTGCGAGAGTGCTTATTTTAGATCCGATTCAGGCATACCTTGGAGGAACAATGGATATGAACCGTGCAAATGAAGCAAGGGATATGACGAAAAGATTGAGTTTGTTGGCAGAAAAATACAAATGTGCAATTTTATTAATCGGACACATGAATAAAGCTGGTGGAAACAAAGCTGCATATAGAGGAATGGGTTCGATTGACTTTTTTGCAGTAGCCAGAAGCGTATTACTGGTAGGAAGAATAGAGGGAGAACCGGATTTAAGAGCAGTGGTTCAGATTAAAAATAATCTGGCTGCATTTGGGCATTCCAAAGCATTTCGCCTGACAGAAACAGGATTTGAGTGGATAGGTGACTATGAAATCACAGCAGATGAGGTGCTTGGTGGAATTGCGCCAAAGGTAAATAAACTGGAACAGGCAAAGAAGATGCTGAGGGAACTGGCAGAAACATCAACTTCTGTGCAAAGCAGTGAAATCTTTGATATGGCAGAAGATTTGAATATTTCTAAAAGAACACTGGAAAATGCAAAAAAGGAACTTGAAATTAAGGCAAGACGAATCGGCAATTCATGGTATTGGGATTTAGATAAAGTTAAGCCGGAATAAATTAAGGGTGCAACATTGCAGAGTATATAGAAAATGCGGAATTAAAATGCAAGGTTGCAATCTGTAAAGACATTGCAGTGTTGCGTCCTTACATAAATTGTAAGAAGGTGAGAGCTTGAAAAACGTTATGATTCCAGAGGAGTTATTTGGAAAGATTATAAAATATCATTTACTGGATCAGGAACAGGAAGCAGATGATATAAGAAAAGGTCTGGAGAAAAAGCTGGATGCAATGGTAAATCGTGAGGTATACAGTAAATTCAAAACTGCACCAACAGAAGAAGAACGGGAAAAGTTCCGGCAGGAGTATCTGGACAGAAAAGGAATGCAAGAGAGCTTTCGATGGTAACAGTTCTTATTGACTATATTTTTACAGGAGCGTGTCACGCCCCTGTGAGAAGCAAACAAGAAGAAAGTTGGTAAGGCGCATACGGAAAGCTGAGGCTAGACGGTGAGGTTGCTGTAAATTTGATAGTTGTGAAGAAGGGAGAACGATTCGATGAAGCAGGGAAGATTAGGATATAACAGTAGCAATGACAGATATGGGTTATTAGCGTCGGACTTATGGATTGATACGGGATTTCACTGTGGAGAAGGTCTTGAGGTGCTGGTTCATGATAAGTGGGTACGGACAAGAATGGAGATGAATCCGGCAAGAGAATGGTATCTGGTGGGAACGCCATACTGTGGAGATCTGGAATATGTGCAGGCAAGAATACCGGAATAATTTAGTTGCGAGAGTAACGCAGAAGCCAACTGATTAACGGGAGGAATAAAATAGATCTTCGCTCCGCTTCGGTCGGTGCAGAACAGACGTCCACTGGACGTCTTGCACCCCCGGAGGGCGCAAGGGGACTTTTGATGGACGGTACGGCTGTCGAAAGTGCTTTTGCGTTACTTTTGACAAAAGTAACAAAACCGCCGTATCCGGCGAAAGTTTCTTAAATATCGCCATGTCTGGCGTAAATAAAAATTATGTGCCATATCTGGCACTCAAACAGAAAAGAGGTGAGAAAATTTATGATGAAACGGACAATCAGTGGCATGATCGGAGCCGGTTCACTGGCTCATAACAGACGGGATTTTGTAGCAGAAAATGTAGATCCGGACAGAGTGCAATTGAACATTTGTTATAAGAATGAGAATCTGAAAGAAGTTTATAAGGAACTGTTTGACGATGCTGCGGAGAGATACAATGTCGGGAAAAGAAAGGACCGGCAGATTGCAAATTATTATGAAAAAATCCGACAGGGCAAACAGGAGAAGCTGTTCCATGAAGTAATATTCCAGATTGGTAATCGTGAGGATATGGCAGTGGGAACGTTAGAAGGAAATCTGGCTGTAAAGGTACTGGACGAATATGTGAAAGACTTCCAGAAACGGAATCCGACACTTCGGGTATTTAGCTGCTATCTGCATCAGGACGAAGCTACTCCGCATCTGCATATTGACTTTGTTCCTTATGTGACCAACTGGAAGGGAAAAGGAATGGATACCAGAGTTTCACTGAAACAGGCATTGAAAAGTCTTGGATTTCAAGGTGGAAATAAGCATGATACAGAACTGAATCAGTGGATAAATCATGAAAAGGAAGTGCTGGCTGAAATCGCAAAACAGCATGGAATTGAATGGGAACAGAAAGGTACTCATGAGGAACATCTGGATGTTTATAACTTCAAGAGGAAAGAACGAAAAAAGGAAGTGCAGGAGTTGGAGAAGGAGAAAGAGTATCTAACTGTAGAAAACGAAGAACTGACAGCACAAATTGCGGAATCCAGAGCAGATATCCAGATTTTAAAAGACGATAAGAAACAGGCAATCAGGGAGAAGCAAGAAGCAGAACAAAGGGCAGAGGACGCAGAAAAAGAACTAAAAAGTCTGGAAGATCGTCGGAATGTGCTACAACCAATTATGGATAATGCCAGTAAGGAAATAAAAGAATATGGAATGATTAAGACATTTTTACCGGAGGCAGGAACATTTGAACGTGCAGCACCTTACAGGGAGAATAAAATCAAGCCATTGTTTATCAAGATGAAGAATCAGATTGCAGCATTAGCTGGAAAGGTTGTAGAACTTAACAAAACGATAGAAAGCTGGAAAAACAAATATCAAAAATCTACGGAGAAATGTGATGATATCCAAAAACAGTTAGATGATGTGCGTAAAGAAAATGGAAAATTATCAAATGATAATCAACGTTTACAAGAGATTTCGGACAGATATGACAGAGTGGTGCGTATTTTGGGATCAGAAACTGTAGAGGATGTGGTGCAGCAGGATATTAAAGAACAAAGGACACTGGAAGAAAAACGGCGAATGGAGCAAATGCCAAAGGGAAGCGTTCTGAAACAGTTGGAATGGGCAACTCAAAAGAGCCAGATTGAAAACCAACAACGTAAGAAAAATAAAACAAAATACAAAGGATTGGAGATTTAGACTATGAAAAAACAGATTTATGATGAGAAAAATGGAATGAGCTATACGTTGCATGGAGATTACTATTTGCCGGATCTGGTTTTAAGAGAAGAAGAACCGACATATGGAAAATATGGAATGTTACGAAAGCAGTTCTTAAAAGAACACAGATCAGCAAGGTATCAGTATTTGTTATTGACTGGAAAGCTGAATGAACATCTGAATCAGATTGATCAAGAATCCAGAAAACAGATGGAAATGCTTATGGGACAGATGGTAGAAAGACAAGGTGTAACTGAGGAATTAAAGGTACAGGATCAGATGAAGTGGGTTAGGTTAATGAATAATATAAAAGCCAGTGCAGAAGAAATTGTATTGAAAAATATGGTATATGTGTAAGTTGTGAAGGGCGGTCGATAAGATCGCTCATTTACACTTTTGTATCTATTAGAATAGCACTTTAGAAAGCACTATGGTAAAATAAGGTGAAGGCAAGTTCGAAATTTGGGATATAGACTGGTAAAATTAAAGAGTTTGGTATAGGGTAATATTTATTAACAATGTGGGGATGAAAAATTTTCAATAGAATGAATTTGTTTAGATAATATGATAATTAAGAAACATTTTGGTATTCGGAGGAAAGAATGAATCTTATTGAAGAATTAAAAAATTATTGTGATATAAATAATCCGGTTGGTGCACTAATGTTGTCTGGAGAGTGGGGATGTGGTAAAACATATCTTATTAAAACCAAATTTATACCATCAGTGAAAGATACATATGTTTTTGTATGTATTAGTTTATTTGGTATAGACTCTTTAGATAAATTAAGAGTTGAGGTAAAGAAAAAATGGTTGGAGAAAGCAAGCGAATTTGATAGTCTGAATGGAACAAAGGTTTCAAGAGTAGCAGATTCTTGTAGAAGAATATTTGACACAATCAAGGATAGGTTGCCTGAAAATTGGCAAAAAAAAGGAGAAGTAGTTTCTTCTATTATGGACTTGATTAATTTTATGCCTATAAGTAATAGAATGTTTGAAAAAAAAGTTATACTTGTTTTTGATGATTTAGAGAGAACTAATATTTCTTGTACAGATCTTCTGGGATGCATTAATGATTATTGTGAAAATAAGGGCTTTAATACGATTATTGTTGCAAATGAAGAAAAAATAAAAGATAGATCAGATAATGAATTATCATATCGTGAAATTAAAGAAAAAATAGTGCAAAGAGTTATTCCATTTGTTCCTGACTATGAAGAAGTAGTTTCTAATTCTATAGAATTAATGTCTTGTGGTATAGAATATAAAGGGCTTCTCAGAAAAAATGAGAAATTATTAGTTAAAATTTTGTCAGGTGATTTTAACGATAACGCAATCATTGAACAGTATAAGGCTAAAAATTACAAACTTGGTAGTAACAAGGAAAGAGAAGAATATCAAAAAGAAGAGGAAGAACTTCGAAAACTGTTAGCACAAAGACCACATAATATACGAAGTTTTAAATGTGCTATTCAAGACTTTGAACGTGTATATAATAAGTTGGTCAAAGAGGACATTCAAGACTGTAGTAATTGGCTTCTTTCCTTTACATGTCTTATGATGACGAATAAAGCAGGATTGCTTCAGAAAATTACAAGATACGGACATTTGTTTTGGTATCTTAATGTAGAAAAACTTTATCCCGAATTGTTTGACGATAATTTTATAGTGGATGGATTCTCAAAGTGGGTTATTCAAGGGGAGTGGAATGAGGATGTTATTTCGAAAGAGATACAGTTGTTTTTGAAAAAAGAGAAAGCGGCTACCCCACTTGAAATTCTTAGAACATATAATTTACCTGAAGTTGATGAAGAAATAATTGATGAAGGATTTAAAGATTTATTAATAGAAGTATATGCAGGAAATTTATCTTTAGATGAGTATATCCTTTTCCTTTATAATTGTTGCTATTCTAGAATGTATGACTTTGATTTACCTACAATCGATTGGGAAAAAGTGAGAGAGGGTATTAGAAAGCAAATAAAATATTTAGTTGAATCTGATGAAAAAGACAGCCATTCTCACAGAATGATTGGGGATGACAGTAAACAACATTTCACAGAAGATGAATGGTCAGCATACCAGATTATAAAAGAATTTAGAGATAATAATGTGTGGATTTATGAAAAAAATCAAAAGCTCTATATTGATTTGATTAGTTCAGACTTGAATGTTGCATTTAGAGAGTTGAGTAATAAAAGATACAATAAATTTTCTCTTGAGATGGAAGCAGCAACAATTAATGCATTTAAGAATGCTGATAATATGGATAAAAATCATTTTTCAGGGTGGTTTGTTGGGATTTGGGGACAGTACAGTAATTCACCAGAGATTGAGGGGCATGGCACAACGGTATCACTCAAAAAGTTAAGAGATGATTTGAATTCTGTAATGCAGGAATATAAAGAAAAAGGCAAGAATATTGCGGCTGGGCATACACAAAATTTTATAAAAAAACTAGAGGCCATTATAAAAACGGAAAGTGAAGATACAACAGTCGAACAGTAACGGGCTAGCTTGTTTTGGGCTATATAGAATAAAAAATTTTGACATTTTCACACATGCGTGCTAATATAATTATAGATAAAGAGTGCTACCGATAGACGGTTAGTCCGATATATGTTTTGACAAAAATTGCCGCTTAGTTTACCAGACCAGGGCGGCTATTTTTGTGGTTTATTATTATCCTTGCCAAAGGTATATCCAAGACCAAAGCAGGTTAAGCCGAAGCTCACTACTGCTATAAAATCAACAATACTCATGGCTTAGCCCTCCTTTCCAGTGGATTCTCTTTCGAGTTTCTATGTAATCAGAGGGTCACAGTCCCTCTGCTGAAGGACTAACCGCCTACCGTTATGATAGCACCCATGATGTAAATTATAGCAGTCAGGGACATTGTATGCAATAAAAAAATACGAAACATAAAAGAGGCTGTAATGAAGATAAAAGATGTTGAAAAACGAACTGGAATTACAAGTTATAATATCAGATTTTATGAGAAAGAAAATTTATTAATTCCGAAAAGAAATCCTGTAAATGGATATCGTGAATATACAGAGGAAGATATTCTTTTGTTAAATCGTATAAAAATGTTAAGGATGTTAGATATTCCAGTTTCAGATATTAGAAAAATTTTATATGAAAAGGAAGCATTAACCAGTGTTTTAAATACACATTTGCTTAAAATTAAAGAAGAAGAAAATAGACTTAGGCAGAATTATTTTTTATGCGAAGAGTTGATAAAAATGGATATGAGTGTGACTGATCTATCAGAAGAGATGTTAGATAAAATGATATCAGGAAAAGAGGAATATATTTACCAATTGGAGAGAATAAAACGGCAGGACAGGATACAAAAAATTTTCGATATTTCTAAATTAATTGTTTGTATTGTAGGGGGAGTAATTGCTGTCATTATGTGCGTGCAATTATATTTGGAATTATGTAATACATATATGAGTGCTCCGTTTAAAGTAATAACTTTTGTTTTGGGTTTGATTTTGGTTGTTTCAATATTACGGATTATAGTGTGTAATGAAACAAAATAAGAATGCGAAGATATTTTTGAGAAAAAGAGGACAAATAGAAAATGTTCTCTTTTTTTCTTGACCTTAAACTTCCTCTAAGGTGTATATATAAGAAAAACAGGGAGGCGAGAGATATGTATGTAAATGTAGAAAATGTAAATTTTGCTTATGATAAGAAGCCAATATTACATGATATTAATTTTGGAATGAATAAGGGAGAGATAACAGGCTTAATTGGTCCTAATGGCGCAGGAAAATCAACAATGCTAAAACTCATGATAAAAAAAATGAAACCTGATAATGGTAAAATTATTATTGGTGATAATGATATATTTTCTATTAAAAGAGAGAATAATCCTGTGACGTTCATTCCAGATATTCCAGTGTACTATGAAGAGTTGACTGTTTGGGAGCATCTTCAGTTTATTAAAGCACTGTACCCTGAGAACTCAGTGACAGTTGATTCATTAATTCGAGAATTTAATTTTAATCAGCACCTTAACAAAATTCCATCAGCACTTTCAAAAGGAACGTTGCAGAAACTTATGATTGCACTTGCATTGTTGCGGCAATACGATGTGCTGCTGGCAGATGAACCGTTTAATGGGTTGGATCCAGCACAAACATATAAATTCAAAAATACTTTAAAAAATTTGAAGAAACAAGATAAAACGATACTCATATCTACACATTTACTAAGTTTGGCTGAAGATTTTTGTGACAGATATATTTTTTTATATGATGGAAGAATAGTCGAACAAGGAACAAAGGCAGAAATATTACAAAAGCAGCAGATGAATAAGGAAACTTCGTTGGAACAAATATATATGTCCTTAATTGGTGAGGGAGAGCATTATGCAGGAGTACAGAAAACTGTTATGTGTGAATAAGATTAGAGAAACTAAAAGATTAATAGAAAATATGCTGATACCTATATTGTCTTTGGTAGTTGCGGCAGCTGTTGTTGGATATCAAATTGTGATTAATTTTTTTCCAATAATTCGGAAAATAAATGCATGTAATCTTCGAATATGTTATCTGGTATTTGGATTTTTGATATTATACTCGTTTGGCGTTTGTTTTATTAATGTTAAACCGGCAATTATAATAAAACCGGCATCATTGTTTTTCATTCGAGAGAAAAGGATAAGACAAATGATATCAATAAAATATATAGGGTTAACCTTAAAGGATATTATATTTTCAATCATTCTTTCAGCTTGTATTAATGGAATCCATTTGAATAGAAATTTTCTATTTATATTACTCATAATATTTTTGTTATTAAATACAACTAATTTAATGAGATGGAAAATATATCATGCAAATCAAAGAAGAGATATTGGAATATGGCTGTTATTTAGTATAATCTTGGTAATATCGCTTAAATATTTTTTTATGTGTATTATTATAGATATAGGAATATGGATGTATATGCTAGTTTATGATTTTGGTGTTCTGGAAATAAATGCTTTAAAGTATGAAGATGAGATGCAATTTTTGGAAAAAGTACGTATTGCTCAAAATTTTAATAATACTGTATTGTTAGATCAATATGCAAAAGAAAAAATGGTGAGATATTTACAGAGAAAAAATAAAGTATCCAATTTTTTATACTACTTTCCATTGATATGGAAAGCTCAAATATCTATTTATAGATTAGGCAGAAATTGGATAATAATGGGAATGATTTTGTTTACGATATGTCTAGGAATTTATAAAATGCCTTTTTATTGGACGCTGCCGTTTTTACAGCAAGAAGAAATACGTTATATGTTGTTGTTAGGCAGTATATTTGCCGTTTTTCGATTGACTTTACGGAGTATGGTTCAACAGTTGGATAGTATTCTTGAAAAAGCCACAGATGGTCTATTTATTCCTATATCGGAAAATCGAATTGTGAAACAGTTTATGGTGATACCAATTACAATTGTTTGTGGCGAAGGAATTATAATGGCTTTTGTTGTAAACAGCAGTATAGCGCAAATACTGTTAGGGTGTGCAATACTTATATGTGCGACAGTCCTGAATCTCTGGCTAGAAGTGAAATATAAAAATTTTCTGGTGAAAAAGGATTTTATTTTAAGTATTGCTGTTTTCTTAGGAGCATTGATACTTACCAAATAGATGAGAGATATTATAGTGAGAAATGAAGTCGCTGTGATACCATTTTGATACTAAAAAATGCAGAGAATAGAGATATAGCCTGGAAAATCCACAACACAAGACAATATGGACACGAAAATCACAGAAAATAATAGGATTTTAAGAACCTCACAAACGTGAAGGTGGACGTACTGTAGGATCAGGACGTGTTGCTACAATCATCGAGTAAT
>ENA-OPSD01001636-OPSD01001636.1-human-gut-metagenome-genome-assembly--contig:-NODE-1636-length-16057-cov-11.205037_pt1 | contig 16057 bp, 8 predicted proteins | sample MGYA00241453_ERZ501898 | MGnify/ENA primary metagenome ERZ501898 (study PRJEB25962, sample SAMEA2042226) | human gut metagenome | biome: human gut; feature: human-associated habitat; material: faeces... | reverse complement strand
GGGTTCTTGCCGGTCTTGGCGGTGATCTCGGCGGCCAGCAGGTCGGGGATCAGACCATCCTTATCGGTGGTCCACACGCGGCCATCCTTGCGCAGGAAGCTCATGCCGGAGCTCTCCTCGCCGCCGAAGGCGACTTCGCCGCTGAACAGCGGGTCCACGAACCACTTGAAGCCCACCGGCACTTCGATGACCTTCGCGTTGATCGATGCGGCCACGCGGTCGATCAGGGAAGAGGAGACCAGCGTCTTGCCCACGGCTGCGCCCTCAGGCCAGCCCGGACGGTTGCCGCCGAACAGGTACTCCACGCACACGGCGATGTAGTGGTTCGGGTTCATCACGCCCCAGTTCGGGCAGACGATGCCGTGACGGTCGGCGTCCGGGTCGGTGCCGCCGACCAGATCGTACTTGTCCCAAGCGCCGGCGTTGAGCTCGTCGACCAGGCCCTTCATGGCGTACGGGGAAGACGGGTCCATGCGGATCTTGCCGTCGTGGTCGATGGTCATGAAGCGCCAGGTCGGGTCGACCTCAGGACGCACCACGCCGATGTTCAGGCCGTACTTCTCGTTGATGAGCGGCCAGTAGTTCACGGAAGCGCCGCCGAGCGGATCGATGCCCAGACGCACGCCGGAGTTGCGGATCACGTCGAAGTCGATGACGTTCTCCAGGTCGTCCACGTAGTGCTCGCGGAAGTCGAAGCCCTCGACGTACTCGGACTTGATGGCCTCCTCGTAGGGCACACGCTTGATGGACTTGAAGTCGCCGAGCAGCTCGTTGGCGCGAGCGGCGATGGCATTGGTGGTCTCGGCCGGAGCCGGGCCGCCGGTGACGGGGTCGTACTTGAAGCCACCGTCGGTGGGCGGGTTGTGGGACGGCGTGACGACGATGCCGTCGGCGAGGCCCTCGCCCTCGAAGCGCTGGGTGCCGTCGGCCGCACGGTTGTGGGTCAGGATGGCCTGGGAGACCACCGGGGTGGGCACGAAGTCGTCACGGGAATCGACGCGTACGTGCACGCCGTTGGCGACGAGCACCTCGATGGCGGTCTTCTTGGCCGGGCCGGACAGCGCGTGGGTGTCGGAGCCGAGGTACAGCGGGCCGGTGACGCCGGCCTTCTTGCGGTATTCGGCGATGGCCTGGGAGATGGCGATGATGTGGGCCTCGTTGAACGAGGTCTTCAGGGACGATCCGCGGTGGCCGGAGGTGCCGAAGATGACACGCTGCTCGGGGACTTCGGGATCGGGGACGAGGTCATAGTATTTGCCGATAACCTCATCGACATTGATCAGATCTGCTGGGGTGGCGGGCTGACCCGCATTGTTTGCTACCATGCTCCCTATTCTGCCACGTTTTTTCGCCACGTTGGGTACGATTATGTTAAGAGTTGTCAACTTTTGTGCGAATCGTGTGCCGGTTGTCTAGCGCTTGGTCATTTCCTCCTCGATTTCCTCCAGCGACTTGCCGTTGGTCTCGGGCACCAAGCGCATCACGAACGGGATGGACAGGGCCGAAAACACGCCGAAAATCGCGAACGGGCCGCCCACATTGTTGCCGAACGCATCGAGCAGCACGAGGAAGAACTGGGAGACGATGAAGTTGCCCAGCCAGTTCGCCGCCGAGCCGAAGGAGGAGCCGATGCCGCGCACGCTCAGCGGGAAGATCTCGCCGATAAGCACCCAGGCGATCGGGCCCCACGAGACCGCAAAGCCGAGGATATAGAAAGCGATGAGAATCATCGTCGGCACGGCCAGCACGGCCACGTCGCCCACGAAGTTCATCACGGCGAGCACTGCGAGCGAAACGGTCATCACGATGGAACCGAAGATCAGCACGCCCCTGCGCGGGAAACGATCCATGATAAGCGTGGCCACGATGGTGCTCACGAAGTTCACCACGCCGATGCCCACCGACACCCAGATCGCGTCGCCTTCAGGGAAGCCGAAGCCCTTGATGAACACCTGCGGCAGGAAGTAGATCACCGAGTTGATGCCCACGAGCTGCTGGAACAGCATGATACCGATGGCGGCCACCAGCGCCGGACGAGCGATACGGAACAGTTCGCGCACACCACCCTTGGTGTCCTGTGCGGCCACGGCCTTGATCTCGTCCAGCTCAATCTGCACCTGGGTCTGATCCACGTCCTTGCGAATCAGCGTAAGCACTTTGAAGGCGTTGCGGGTGTCGCCCTTGTTCACCAGATAACGCGGGGATTCGGGCAGCAACAGGCCGCCGAGCAGCAACAAGGCGGCCGGCACCAGCGCCGAACCGAGCATCCAGCGCCAGTCGCGGATGCCGAAGAGGTTGTGGTTCAGGAATCCGAGGTTGGAGGCGTAGGCCAGCAGAATGCCGAAGGTGACCATGAGCTGGAACAGCGTGGACAGCGAGCCGCGACGCTCCTTCGGCGCCAGTTCGGCCAAGTACGCCGGGGTCAGGGCAGAAGCCGCGCCGACCGCGAGGCCCAGGATGATGCGGGCGCACACCATCATCGCGAATCCGGTGGAGGAGGCGCACAGGCCTGAGCCGAGCAGGAACAGCAGCGCGGAGACGATGAGCAGCTTCTTGCGGCCGAACCGGTCAGACAGCGCGCCGATCGACAACGCGCCTGCGCACGAGCCGATCAGCACCGAGGAGGTGATGAAGCCGGTCTGGGAGACGCTCAGGCCGAAGTCCGATTCGATAAGCGGGGAGGCGCCGGAGATAATGCCGGTGTCGAAACCGAACAGCATGCCGCCGAGCGCGCCGAAGGTGAAGATGAATGCGCTGTTGAGCGGGAAGCGCGTGGAGAAGCCGCGTGATTCGGCGGCTTCGAGGTCCTCGATTGCGTTTGCTGCCGCGTTTGTGGCCGCGTCCGCCACCCCGGCCACGCCGGTTTCGATGGTTTCGATTGCGGTGGCCGCTGCACCGGTTGCGCCGGTCTCCTGTGCCGCGGATGCCGTCTGCTTCGATACGGGTGATGCCGTCGTCGTCATTGCCTTGTCCTTTCGCCGTTGACGGGCCGCGCCTGCCGCGTGGCCCCTCTGCCGCATGCAAGGTCAGGCTTCGATTGCCTGAAGTCGCCCGAAAACAAAAAAGACCTGGAACAACGTGGAATTCGCATATTACGATACGCAAATTCCACGTCACTCCAGGTCTTGCCTCATTTTGAGTAACAACCCTGCTACGCAACGTGTGTGAAAGATAGGATACGACTTTCTCGGTCGCGACACTCCGAATAGGCGGCAAAAAACGATGATTTTTGACAACGATTGCAGGATTCTGCATGGTGGAATGAAGTCGGAATGGGCGCTGCGGCAAATACGGAGAACGGGTGCGGCGGAACACCATAGCGGAACGCTATCGCGGAGCACCGTAGCGCATAGTTGCCGTTTCGCGATGCTTTGCCGGCATTGCCGTGCTTTTGGGGCACCCAGCGCCGATAATGGAACACAGTGGCATACGGCAGCAAGGAGGAACCGTGGCGAACGCATCGAACGCAACGCCTGCAGTGATTGCGGCGTGCATCGTTGATGCCGTCGGCGGCTCCGCGAACATCACCAACCTGACCCATTGCGCCACGCGACTGCACTTCGAACTGGACGACGCCGGCCAGGTCAGCCAGCACGGTCTCGAATCCATCCCCGGAGTCCTCGGCGCATTCCCGCGAACCGGCAATCGTTATCAGGTCATCATCGGCGGAGCGGTCGCCTCGGTGTACGAGCAGATCGTTCGGATGCAGGCAGCGCGATTGACTCCGGCAACGCAATTACCATCGGCGGCGTCGCGGCCAACGCAGTCCGCGCAATCCACTCAGTCAACGCAATCCACTCAGCCTACGCAGCCTACGCAGTCCGCGCCGAACCTTTCCGACGACGTCGCACCATTGCGCGATACCGACACCGAGCAGAGTCACGGCCCAGCCAATACATCCCGTCACTTCATGCCTCGTACCATCCGCGAGTGGGGCAGTGCCGCCCGTGCCCGGGCTGCCGCGTTTTTCGACTACCTGTCTGACTCGTTCCGCCCGATTCTGGGTGTACTGCTCGGTGCCTCGCTGGTCATCGCCATCGTCAACGTGATCGTTGCACTCGGCATCGTGCCTGACGGCGAGACCTCCGCCGGCTGGATACTACTCAAGGCGATTTGGGAGGGTGTGTTCACCGTTCTGCCGATTATGATCGCTTACAATGCGGCCAAGAAACTGGACGTCGACCCTTGGCTCGGCGGTGCGATTATGGCCGCGCTTATGACCCCGCAGCTTACTGGCGTGATGTCCGGAATGTCCGGGACGTCCGTATCCAGCGCCCTCTCCGGGGCGATTCAATGCTCGGCCACCGCCACATTCGGCACCGAAACCTGCACCGTGTCGGCGTTCGGCATACCGATTCAACTCAACGACTACAGCGGCAACATCTTCGTACCATTGCTCATGGCCGCCGTGCTCGCCGTGGTCTACCGCGGGCTGAAGCGCGTCATTCCCGACAGCGTACAGCTGGTGTTCGTGCCATTCCTCTCACTGGTCGTCGTTTTTGCGCTCACCATACTGGTTATCGGGCCTCTGGGAATATGGCTCGGCAGCGGGCTGGGAGCGGCCACAGCATGGCTTAACGCGCACGTGCCATTCCTGTTCGCGCTCATCATCCCGATGCTCTACCCGTTTCTCGTGCCGCTCGGTCTGCACTGGCCGTTGAACGCCCTGATACTGATGAACATTCAGACGCTCGGCTACGACTTCGTCCAAGGTCCGATGGGTGTATGGAACTTCGCCTGCTTCGGTGCCACCGCCGGCGTACTCGTGCTGGCCGTACGCGGCAAGGATTCGGCCATGCGGCAGACCGCGGTGGGGGCGTTGCTCGCGGGATTGCTGGGTGGCGTTTCGGAACTGAGCCTGTACGGCATCCATCTGCATCACCGCCGCGTCTACCGCTGGCTGCTCGCCGGCTGCGCGGCCGGCGGAGTGACCAGCGCGGTGTTCGGCTGGCTGTTCCCGTCCGTGCTGCCATCCGGCCAGATGGTCCGGGGCGTTACGACTACGGCATTCGCCTTCTCCTCGTTGCTGACGATTCCGGTGTTCGATCGGATGTGGGTGTACGCGCTGTCCATCGCCGTTGCGTTTGTAATGGCGATGGTGTTGACGGTGTTGTTCGGGTACCGCACGCCGTCGCGCGCCACCAAGACGCAGATGGTCTCGGCAGACGAGAACGCACGCCCGCAGGATATGGCGAGGGGGATTGACACGACCGTGTCGGATGTGGAGTCTGCGGAAGATTCTCCATCGCGGGCTGCCCCTGATCGGGCTCTTGACTCCAACGCCATCTTGTCGCCGGTCGCCGGCCGGCTGGTGAATCTGGAAGCGACTGGCGATCCGGTGTTCGCCTCCCGCGCGCTGGGGGAGGGCGTAGGCGTCGTGCCGGAGACGACCGGTGAGACAGCCGTGCTCGCACCGGTCAGTGGCATGCTGAAAACCGTGGCCCGAACCGGCCATGCCTTCGGCATTAAAACCGATGGCGGCATCGAGGTGCTGGTTCATATCGGCATTGACACCGTCGATATGGATGGCGAGGGATTCGCTGTGGTCGTGGCTAAAGGCGAGCGGATCGCGGCGGGAGAGCCACTGGCCACCGTGGATTTCGGCAAAGTCGCGGCGGCCGGGCACAGCGTTGTGGTGGTGGTGACGGTGGTCAACGCCGCTGAACTGACCGTGGTCACGCCGTTGATCGGCGACGGTAGCGGCGACAACAACGGCGGTGACTGCAAAACCGTATCAGCCGGCAGCCCGATCATCGATGTGGAACAATGACGTTGCGAAAGGATGCCATGGAAATACTGCGAGTGTTCAACAACAACGTCGTGCTCGCCAAAGGCGGCGACGGCGGTGAGGTGATTCTCACCGGCCGTGGACTGGGGTTCCAGGCCAAGCCGGGGCAGACGGTCGACGAGTCGAAAGTCGTGCGCACCTTCGTGCCGTCGGACGGGCGTGACCCGGACCATCTGGCGCAGATGCTGGCGGACATTCCGCCCGAAATCATCCGCGTGGTCGTCGAATCCATGCAGGAAGCCGGACTGGGGGAGCGTGAGACCGGCAGCACCACGCTGGTCATGGCCTTGTCGGATCACGTGGCGAATGCGGTGGAGCGGGTGCGGCGCGGCATCGACATTACCTACCCGCTGCTCGGCGAGGTGAGCAACCTGTACCCGCAGGAATACGCGCAGGGGCGTGCGATGCTCGCATCGCTCAATGCGCGGCTCGACGTCACGCTGCCGGACGGCGAGGCCACCGCGCTTGCCATGCATCTGGTCAACGCCGGCTTCGCCACCGGCGACCTGTCCTATACGTATACGATGACGGGCGTGATCCAGCAACTGCTTGACATCATCGACCACAGCTACGGCATCACGTTGGACCGCAGTTCCGTGAATGTGGGCAGGTTCATCACCCATCTGCGTTACCTGTTCGTACGCATCCACCAGCACCAGCAACTGACGGATGAGCCGGCACCGGTGATGAAGGTGATTCGTGAGTCCTATCCCGCCGCGCTGCGCTGCGCGCGAACCATCGCCTCCCTGCTCGAACTGCGCCTCGACACGGATATCAGCGACGACGAAACCGCCTATCTGGCAATGCACGTCGCCCGAGTCACTGGCCACGCATCGTAGCGGATCAGCGAATCGGCTCGAGCGTGCCGGTCATTTCGGCGAAATCCGAGGTGGCGTTTGAGGCAGCGGCCTGTGCGGTCTTTTCCAGCGCGGAGGCGTCGGGTACGCGCACGATCAGCGCGCGATGATCCACTGAGAAACGAATATGTTTGGTCTCCGGTAGCATGTCGCCGTCCACCTGCGCTTTGGCCGGCTTTTCCAATGTGATTTCGGCACTGACGCCCTGAACCTGTTCGATGGTCGAGTTCGTGGACAGCGGGTTCTGTTCGGGCTTGCCGATGATCGTCTGGTGCACCACGTCGCCGAACAGGTTGGCCCAGCCGAGGATGCCGCCGGTGGTGTCGATGATTTCGAAGTCCAGCAGACCATCGTCATAGGATGCCGCCGGCATCAGCGAGAACATGGGAATCTGGCCGCAGTTGCCGGCCATCACCGTGCGGAAATCGAGATTCTTGATGGTGTGGGTCGAGCCGTCGGCGCTGGTGACTGTCAGCGTGCCGCGGAACTTCGGCGCGAACAGGTTCTTCACGCCGCCCACGAAGTAGGCGAGCCAGCTGATGTTCGCCTTGAGCTCGGGGTTGGTGTCGTCGATCATGGCCGCATCGAAGCCGATGCCGGCGATGATGAGGAAGGCGTGGCCGTGGTCGTCCTCCGGGTGGTCGAGCAGGGTGAGACGGCCCATGTCCACCAGGCGGGAGCCGTGGGAGGTGGCCACGGTCAGCGCGGCGTCGATATCGTCCACGGGAACGCCCATATTGCGGGCAAACAGGTTGCCGGTGCCGATGGGGATGATGCCCAGCGCATGGCCGGTGCCGGAGACGGCGCTCGCCACCGTGCGCACCGTGCCGTCGCCGCCGACCGCGATCACCACGTCGGCGCCGTCCTCCAGCGCCTCAAGCGCGCAGACCCTGCCGTCCTTGTCAAGCTGGGTGTCGTAGAAGCGGATGCGATTGAGCCCCTTGGCCTCGCAGAACCTCTGGATATGCAGCCTGCGGGCTTCGGCCTGCGGTTTGGACGGATTCACGATGAAGGCGTACTGCACCTCGTCGTCCCGGCGCTTCTCCAGCGTCTGAGCCAGCTTGCGGCGGCGCTGCGCGCGCAGAGCGATGACGATGACGGCGATGAGCACCACCACAATGGCGATTGCGGCGATGATCAGAAACACGGTGAGGGCAGGCTGAGGCATGGCTCCTATTGTTATCGGTGGGGAGGTCGTTTGCGGCCATGGTGCGCCGTACGTGAACATTTCCTGCACGCAACAGCCCCGTGGGGCGTGATTATGGTTCAATCGCGTCTCATCTGACGAAATTGGCCGGGTGGACCCGTCCGCGGACTTTCCCGGGCTTCCCTGTGATTTCCGCGTGACTCCCGCGCATTCGGCCATTGTCGGTGTCTGCTTACGCGGCTAGTCTGGTGCCCATGCTTGATATTCAATTCATCCGTGAACACACCGATATCGTCAAGGAATCCCAGCGCAAGCGCGGCGAGTCCGTGGAGCTCGTCGACGAAGTGCTCTCCTCCGACACCGCACGTCGTGAGGCGCTGAAGGCCTTCGAAGAGGCTCGCGCCCAGCAGAAGGAAATCGGCAAGAAGGTCGCCTCCGCCCCGGCGGACGAGAAGGCCAAGCTCATCGCCGAAACCAAGGAACTGTCCCAGAAGGTCTCCGAATACAAGTCCAAGGCCGATTCCGCAGCCGAGGAATACACCACCGCCATGTGGAAGCTCTCCAACATCGTGGAGCCCGAAGCTCCCGAAGGCGGCGAGGATGACTACGTGGTCGTCAAGAAGGTTGGCCAGATTCGCGACTTCGCGGCCGAAGGCTTCGAGCCCAAGGACCACCTGACCCTCGGCACCGGCGTGGCCGGCATCGACATGCGCCGCGGCGTCAAGGTCGGCGGCTCCCGCTTCTATTTCCTGCGTGGCCAGGTGGCCCGCATGCAGATTGCCATGCTCACCATGGCCGTGGACCAGGCCGAAGAGCACGGCTTCACGCTGGCCATCACCCCGACGCTCGTGCGCCCCGAGGTCATGCGCGGCACCGGCTTCCTGAACTCCCACGCCGACGAGATCTACCGTCTGCGCGAGCCCGATGACCAGTACCTGGTCGGCACTTCCGAAGTGGCGCTCGCCGGCATGCACGAGAACGAGATCCTCGACCTCGGCAACGGCCCGCTGCGCTACTGCGGTTGGTCCTCCTGCTACCGCCGCGAGGCCGGTGCCGCAGGCAAGGATACTTCCGGCATCATCCGCGTCCACCAGTTCGACAAGGTGGAGATGTTCGTTTACGCCAAGCAGGAGGACTCCTACAAGGAGCACGAGCACCTGCTGGCCATGGAACAGGAGATGCTCGCCAAGGTCGAGGTGCCCTACCGCATCATCGATACCGCCGCCGGCGACCTCGGTTCCTCCGCCGCCCGTAAGTTCGACTGCGAGGCTTGGGTGCCGACCCAGGGCCGTTACCGCGAGCTCACCTCCACCTCGAACTGCACCGAGTACCAGGCTCGCCGCCTGAACATCCGCGAGCGTATGGAAGACGGCGGCACCCGCCCGGTCTCCACCCTGAACGGCACGCTGGCCACCACCCGTTGGCTGGTCGCTATCATGGAGAACCACCAGCAGAAGGACGGCTCCATCGAGATCCCGAAGGCCATGCGCGCCTACATGGGCGGCAAGGAAGTTATCGAGCCCACGAAGTGGGAGGCCTGAGTCTCATCGTGCTTTAGCTCCCTCTGATGAGGGAGCTGTCAGCGTAGCTGACTGAGGGAGAGATTACTGAGGGAGAGATCGCTGATAGCCAGCAGGCGAATCCAAGACCGACCGCACTGCCGAATATCAACATCCCTCCCTTCTGTATAATGAATACTTGCGCGTGTGAACGCGCATCAGGACAGGTGTCTGAGCGGCCTAAAGAGACGGTCTTGAAAACCGTTGAGGGGCAACCCTCCGCGAGTTCGAATCTCGCCCTGTCCGCGAACCGAGGCCTGGGCAACATGCCCAGGCCCTTTTTTTCTTTTTCTGGAACCTGTCTTCTTGATTGCCGCCGGGGTGCTGATATATTGGTTTGTGATGCCGTAACATGCGGTGTCCCCGTTGATATGACGGGCCGATCGGCGTGAGCCGATAAGAAAAGGCCCGACGTTTGCAGCATCGGGCCTTTGCGTTGATTACCGGCTTGCGCCTTTAATCAACAAGGTTGCAAGATGAATCATATCACGATGCACGGTAGTCTGACCGTGAACGGGCGCACCGTGATCGTCCATATGGGCGATGGCGAGGCGAACGCCACGGTTGACGGCACGCACTTCAACGTGCGTAGCCTGTGGCAGCTCTACCAGTTGCTGAGACTGCTCGTGTAGCGTCTCATTAAGGTGCGGTGCCCCCCTGGTCGGGTATCGCGCCGGCGACCTGAAAACCGATAATGTTGGCAAGTGCTTGCAATTTGCGGTGGACGATTGCAAGCTAACGTCTTGGATTGTTGCCGCTATCCAATATCTCATTAGGCCTACCGGCGGACCAAAAGTACGTTGCTTTGTAAGGGGAGTTAATGAAATGAACAAACTCGCACAATCGAGCATCGAACCGGTTTAATGCTACTCGCCTCAACGGGACGCGCGGTAATTGTTAGCTAAGTTGACAATAAAAGAGCAAAGGCCTAAATTAGCAATCAGTCATCACGCTGAGGTGATGATTTCACTAGGAAGGAGTAGAGATATGGTATCGCACAACAAGCGCATCGTGGCTGCTCTTGCCGCGGTAGCAGCAATGGGTATTGGTTTGGCCGGTTGCGGCGGCAGCGACACTGCCGGCGACACGAAGTCCGGCAGCGATGGCGGTGTGGTCAACATCACCTATATGCATCGTCTGCCCGATTCCGAAGGCATGACCTTGGTCAACGACATTGTGGCCAAGTGGAACAAGGAGCACCCGAACATTCAGGTCAAGGCCACCAAGTTCGATGGCAATGCCGCCGACATGATCAAGAAGCTCGAGACCGACGTCAAGGCTGGCAATGCGCCGGATCTGGCTCAGGTCGGTTACGCCGAGGTTCCTGAGGTCTTCACCAAGGGCCTTCTGCAGGATGTCACCGATGAGGCCGCCAAGTACAAGGACGATTTCGCCTCCGGCCCGTTCGCACTGATGCAGGTGGACGGCAAGACCTACGGTCTGCCGCAGGACACCGGCCCGCTGACTTACTTCTACAACGCCGCTGAATTTGAGAAGCTCGGCATCACCGTGCCGAAGACCGCTGACGAGCTCATTGAGACCGCCAAGAAGACCGCTGCCCAAGGCAAGTACATCATGACCTTCACACCTGATGAGGCCATGATGATGATGTCCGGCCAGGCCGGCGCTTCCGGTCCGTGGTACAAGGTCGACGGCAACTCCTGGGTTGTCAACACCCAGACTAAGGGCTCCAAGGCCGTGGCCGATGTCTACCAGCAGCTGATCGACAACAAGGCCGCCCTCACCAACCCGCGTTGGGATGCATCGTTTGATAACTCCATCCAGTCCGGTCAGCTGATCGGCACCGTGGCCGCCGCTTGGGAAGCCCCACTGTTCATCGATTCCGCCGGTGGCACTGGTGCTGGTGAGTGGAAGGTCACCCAGCTCGGTGACTGGTTCGGCAATGGCACCAAGACCGGCGCCAATGGTGGTTCCGGTGTGGCCGTGCTCAAGGGTTCCAAGCACCCGGCCGAAGCCATGGAGTTCCTTGACTGGTTCAACACCCAGGTTGATGACCTTGTCTCCCAGGGCCTTGTCGTGGCCGCTACCACCGCGGATGCCAAGACCCCGCAGAAGTGGTCCGACTACTTCAGCGGACAGGATGTCATGGCTGAGTTCAAGACCGCGAACGACAACATGGGTGACTTCACCTACATGCCTGGCTTCTCCGCAGTCGGCGCTGCAATGAAACAGACCGCCGCCAAGGCTGCCGATGGTTCTGCCAAGGTTTCGGATGTGTTCGACACCGCTCAGAAGACCTCGGTGGATACGCTGAAGAACCTCGGTCTGTCCGTCAAGGAGTGACCTCACTAGGTCTTGTCAACGGGCCGGCTTGAAATAGCCGGCCGTCCAAGACCTTCGATGCCTCGCATCACCATAGCGAAAGGCCGGGGCACATACTCCGGCCTTCCGTATTGTTTGGGGGTATTGCTGCAGGGGCGCTGTGGCCCTTGTCATTTGTTTTACTGTTCTTTGCAAAGACAGGTTTTGTATTATGACTGCATCCACTACTCAGGCGAAGGGCAAAGCACCTAGGCGTGCCGCCGCCAAGCCGAAGCGGTCCGGCGCTCAGAAGCGCGAGAACCGCACCGGCTGGGCGTTCATGGCACCGTTCGCCGTCCTGTTCACTTTCGTGTTCATCTTGCCCATCATCTGGGCCATCTATTCCAGCTTCTTCCGTCAGGTCACCGAGGGCGGTGGCGCATACGGCGGTGGCGAGCTGGTCAATAAATTCGTAGGATTCCAGAACTTCCAGTATGCTATTACTTCCGGCAACTTCTGGTCCGGCGTCGGCAGGGTGCTGATCTACACCCTGATTCAGGTGCCGATCATGATCATCGCCGCACTGGCGTTGGCCATCGTCATCGACTCGTTCGTGGTCAAGCATGTCACCGGTTTCCGTCTGGGCTACTTCCTGCCCTACGCCATCCCCGGCGTCGTGGCCTCGATTATCTGGGTCTACCTGTACAACGGCCAAATCTCGCCGATCGTCAAGGGACTTGCCGCCATCGGCGTCAATGTGGACTTCTTCAACAAGAACATCGTGCTCGGCTCGATGGCCAACATCACCACATGGACCTTCACCGGCTACAACATGCTGATTTTCCTTGCCGCACTGCAGGCCATCCCGCATGACCTCTATGAGGCCGCCCGTATCGACGGCGCCAATGGTTGGCAGATTGCCACGAAGATCAAGCTGCCGAACGTGCGTGGCGCGGCCCTGCTGGCCATGCTGCTTTCCATCGTCGGCACCATTCAGCTGTTCAACGAACCGCAGATCATGTCTACGGCTGATCCGGGTATTTCCAAGTCGTATACACCGATGATGATGGCCATGAACACTTCTCAGGGCACCATTACCCCGTCTGGTGACGGTCCGGCCTCGGCCATCGCCATTGTCATGGCTCTGATCGCAGGTGTGCTTGCCGTGCTGTACACCTTGGCCGAAAGGAAGGTGAACGAGTAATGAGCTCCGCAACCGTTGAAGCACGCGCCCGCAAAAAGGCCGAGCGCAAGCTCGAAAAGCAGCGTCAGGCTGCGCAACACGATTTGCCTCGCTCCATGCGACCGTCCGCGGCCGTGAAGACCCTCACCGTGGTGCTGCTGGTACTGGTGTTGATCTACTTCCTGTTCCCGATTTACTGGGCCATCATCGCGTCCACCAAGACGCCGGCCCAGATGACCGGTAGCAACGGCATGTGGTTTGCTGTGCCGCTTGACCAGCTGCCCAATGCCATCGCCACTAACTATTCCAAGCTGCTTGGCTGGACTCGTGGCAACTTCTGGCGCTGGGTGCTGAACTCCCTGATCTACTCGGGCGTCTCGGCATTGATCGGCACCATCGTGTCTGTGATGGCTGGCTACGCCACCGCAAAATTCAACTTCCGCGGCAAGAACGCGGCCATCGGCATCATTATGGCCTGCATGCTCATGCCGTCCGCCCTGCTGACCATCCCGATGTACTCGATCTTCCACACGTTGCACCTGACCAACACTATGCTCTCGATCATCATCCCGTGCTGCGTTTCGCCGTTCGGCTTCTTCCTGGGCCGCACGTACGCACAGAGTTCGGTGCCGGACGAACTGCTTGAAGCCGCCCGCATCGACGGCGCGAGCGAGGCGAGGATCTTCTTCACCATCGTGCTGAGGCTCCTGGCCCCGGCCATGGTGACGATTTTCCTGTTCCTGTTCGTGGCCACGTGGAACAACTTCCTGCTGCCGTTGATGATGGTGTCTTCCGACACCTTGAAGCCCGTGACCCTCGGTCTGTACGGCATGGTCTCGCTGTCCACGTTCACCGATCGCGGCGCCCTGATGATGGGTGCGTTGCTCGGCGTGCTGCCCGTGATCGTGCTGTTCCTCGGCCTCCAGCGCTACTGGCAGTCCGGCCTCGCCGCCGGTGCCGTCAAGGGCTAACCAATCCGCTGCCCGGCATGTCGTGTCACTCCTTCCGGTGCCGGGCAACGTCCCTCCCATATTCAGTGACACGATTCCAATCGTCCGGCGTCACCGTAAGCGTCAAGGATCTACGCAGTCAGGGTCCCAGGGCCCGCGATGACGCCGGTCATTTTGTATGCGACGAATTCGTCGCTTTGTAGTTTTTTTGATGACCAACCCCGCAAAGGAGCACTCATGACCAGCACCGGCCGCTTCACGCTGCCCAGTGAAGAGAATTTTGCCGAAAAGACCAAGGAACTCGCCGAATTGTGGGGTGCGGACGCCATCCGCAACTCCGACGGCACGCATCTGGACGAGGCAGTGCTCGCTCTTGGCAAGAAAATCTACAGCGCCTACTTCCCGACCCGCGCCCACAACGAGTGGATCACCCTGCACATGGACGAGACCCCGCAGGTCTACCTGCTGACCGCCCGTATCCTGGCCGAGTCCAACGCGGTGGATGTGCCGCTGATGGACGGTTTCTTCGAGGAACAGCTCAAGCCTAACCGTGACGCCGACCCTCATAAGTACTGGGAAGTCGTGGACCGCACCACGGGCGAGGTCGTGGACCCGTCCGGCTGGACGCTCGACCCGGGCGAGGACACCGTGCACGTGACCGCTGCCGTGCCGATGCACGAATACACGGTGAGTTTCCTGGCCTACATCATCTGGGACCCGGTCGAGATGTACAACCATCTGACCAACGACTGGGGCGACAAGGAACACGAGATCCCGTTCGACATCTACCATCCGGCCACCCGCAAGTTCGTGTTCGACACGTTCGAGCAGTGGCTTAAGGACAGCCCGCAGACCGATGTGGTGCGATTCACCACGTTCTTCTACCAGTTCACGCTCCTGTTCGATGAAAAGCGCCGCGAAAAGGTCGTCGACTGGTTTGGTTGCGCCTGCACCGTAAGCCCGCGTGCGCTGGATGATTTCGAAGCCAAGTATGGCTACCGCCTGCGCCCGGAGGACTTCGTGGACGGCGGTGCCTACAACTCCGCATGGCGCGTGCCCAGAAAAGCCCAGCGCGACTGGATCGACTTCCTCTCCGGCTTCGTGCGCGAAAACGTCAAGCAGCTCGCCGACATGTCCCACGCCGCCGGCAAAGAGGCGATGATGTTCCTCGGCGACCAGTGGATCGGCACCGAACCGTACAAGGACGGATTCGACGAACTCGGCCTGGACGCCGTGGTCGGTTCCATCGGCGACGGCACCACCACCCGCATGATCGCCGATATTCCGGGCGTCAAGTACACCGAAGGCCGCTTCCTGCCGTACTTCTTCCCCGACACGTTCTACGAGGGCAACGATCCGAGCATCGAAGGTCTCGACAACTGGCGTAAAGCGCGTCGTGCCATCCTGCGTTCCCCGATTTCGCGTATGGGCTACGGCGGATACCTGTCGCTGGCCGCGAAGTTCCCGAAGTTCGTCGATACCGTCACCCACATCGCCGACGAGTTCCGCGACATCCATGACCGTACCGGTGGAGTCGCCGCCGAAGGCGAGCTCAACGTGGCGATTCTGAACTCGTGGGGCAAGATGCGTTCGTGGATGGCGTTCACGGTCGCCCACGCGCTGCCGAACAAGCAGACGTATTCGTATTACGGCATTCTGGAGTCGCTGTCGGGCATGCGCGTGAACGTGCGGTTCATCAGCTTCGATGACGTGCTGGAGCATGGCGTCGCCGACGACATCGACGTGATCATCAACGGTGGCCCGGTCGACACCGCGTTCACCGGTGGAGACGTGTGGAAGAACCCGAAGCTGACCGAGACCCTGCGCGCCTGGGTGCGCGGCGGCGGAGCATTCGTCGGCGTCGGAGAGCCCAGTTCGCTGGCCCGTTTCCAGGCTGGTCGTTTCTTCCAGCTGGCCGACGTGCTGGGCGTGGACGAGGAACGCTACCAGACGCTGTCGGTGGACAAGTACTTCCCAACCGTCACGCCGGAGCACTTCATCACCGCCGACGTGCATGTCGATCCCGCCGCCCGCGAAGCGTGGGAGAAGGCCGGATACCGCATCCCGCTGTCGGGCTGCGGCGGTGGCCAGGGCATCAAGCCGCTTGGCGGCATCGACTTCGGCGAGCCGGTCGCGAACACGTTCCCGGTCAACGAGGACGTGACGCTGCTGCGCGCCGACGGCGGTCAGGTGCAGCTCGCGGTCAACGAGTACGGCAAGGGCCGCGGCGTATACGTCTCCGGTCTGCCCTACTCGGCCGCGAACGCCCGTCTGCTGGAGCGTGCCCTGTTCTGGGCCTCCCACAACGAGG
>ENA-OPSD01001617-OPSD01001617.1-human-gut-metagenome-genome-assembly--contig:-NODE-1617-length-16254-cov-3.530341_pt1 | contig 16254 bp, 10 predicted proteins | sample MGYA00241453_ERZ501898 | MGnify/ENA primary metagenome ERZ501898 (study PRJEB25962, sample SAMEA2042226) | human gut metagenome | biome: human gut; feature: human-associated habitat; material: faeces... | reverse complement strand
ATCTTATCTGCGGAATTTGAAGATGAAGGTAACGAATAAGTATTACGACAAAGTTTGATATGCCCATAAAATTAATACAAGTACAGAGAAAATTAAATGTAGGAATCAACACGGTTGTTGAGTTTCTACGCAAGAAAGGGTTCGAGGTTGAGGATAACAATCCCAACACGCGAATCGGTGATGAACAGTATGCTTTGCTCGTAAAAGAGTTTGGAAAAGATTTACCGAACGGCGGACGTGAGCGTGAACGGGTCGTGCCCGAACGTTCTCACAGGGAAGCTTCTTCTGTGAAAGAAGAAAAGAGTTCGGAAATAAAGACTGTAATACCGGAAGAATTCAGACCCAAAATTGTGACGAAGGGTCGGATCGATCTGGACAGACCGCATAAAAAAGTGCAGGAGGTGCAGCATCAGCCTGTTTCCGTTCCTGTGGAAAAGAAAGTGGAGAAGCCTGTGGAGGCGGCCACTGCTGCAAAAACTGCTGATGCTCCGGTTGAGGAGGTGAAAACCCCCGAAGTAAAGGCACCTGAGGTGGAAATACCTGAAGTGAAAATCCCGGAAATGAAACAGCAGCCTGAGGAGATAAAAGAAGAAAAAGTTATAGTAGTGGAAAAGGAACCAGCAGAAGTGATGAAACCGGAGCCTGTACAGGAGCCGAAAACTGCAAATGTAGAGTCAACGACTGCGACTGCAGAACCGGCGGCATCTGCCGGCAACGATTCTGACGAGGGATTATTCCGGTTGAATACTCCGAAGTTCGAGTCGAAAATCAAGGTGACAGGGAAGATAGATCTGAACGCGTTGAATCAGTCTACCCGTCCGAAGAAAAAGACGAAGGAGGAACGCAAGAAAGAGCGGGAAGACAAGCGCGAGAAGTTCGCCGGTAACAAAGCGGGGCAACAGTCGGGTAACGGGCTTTTCAATAAAGGACCGAAAGACGGAACGGCAAGACCAGGTGCTCCTGTCAAACCGGGAGAAGGCGGTACGGATGCAAAGAAAAAACGTAACCGTATCAAGAAAGACCGCGTAGATGTGAACAATACGCCGGGAACTAATGCACGCCCGTCACGTCCGAACGATGATCGCAAGCCGCGCCTACGCAAGCCGGTGAAGGTGGAAATCAGCGAGGAAGATGTACAGAAGCAGGTAAAGGAAACCTTGGCCCGTCTGACCAACAAGGGAAATAAGAATAATAAAGGTGCCAAGTACCGTCGCGACAAACGCGATGCCATCCAGAAGCGTGAACACGAACTGATGGAACAGGAAGAAATGGAAAGCAAGGTGTTGAAGCTGACGGAGTTTGTGACTGCCAATGACCTTGCCAACATGATGGACGTTCCTGTGACGCAGGTTATCGGTACTTGTATGAGTATCGGTATCATGGTTTCCATTAACCAGCGTCTGGATGCGGAAACAATTAATATCGTAGCTGAAGAATTCGGTTTCCAGACCGAATATGTAAGTGCCGAAGTGGTGGAAGCCATCAAGGCCGACGAAGAAGACGACAACGAAGAAGACTGGGTGGCGCGTCCTCCTATCGTGACTGTGATGGGACACGTTGACCACGGTAAGACCTCTTTGTTGGATAATATCCGTAATGCAAACGTAATTGCCGGTGAGGCAGGAGGTATCACGCAGCACATCGGTGCTTACAACGTGAAGTTGCAGAGCGGGCGTCGTATCACGTTCCTGGATACGCCGGGCCATGAGGCTTTTACCGCCATGCGTGCCCGTGGTGCCAAGGTGACGGATATCGCGATTATCATTGTGGCTGCCGACGATAATGTCATGCCACAGACTGTCGAAGCGATCAACCATGCTTCGGCTGCTGGTGTACCTATCGTATTTGCTATCAATAAGATCGACAAGCCTCATGCCAATCCTGACAAGATCAAGGAGGAACTGGCTAACATGAATTATTTGGTTGAAGACTGGGGAGGTAAGTACCAGAGCCAGGAAATTTCAGCCAAGAAAGGTATCGGTGTGGAGGACTTGTTGGAAAAAGTATTGTTGGAAGCCGATTTGCTCGACTTGAAGGCTAATCCGAAGAGACGTGCTGTTGGTTCCATCATCGAATCTTCACTTGACAAAGGACGTGGATATGTTTCTACCGTGTTGGTTGAAAACGGAACACTGAAGGTCGGTGACATCGTACTGGCCGGAACCCATTTCGGTCGCGTAAAAGCGATGTTCAACGAACGTAACCAGCGTATCGAAAAGGCTGGTCCTTCCGAACCGGCTCTGATCCTCGGTCTGAACGGTGCTCCGCAGGCTGGCGATACGTTCAACGTACTGGAAACAGACCAGGAAGCCCGCGAAATTGCCAACCGTCGCGAACAGTTGCAGCGTGAGTTGGGCCTACGTACGCAGAAGATGCTTACGCTGGATGATATCGGTCGCCGTATCGCAGTCGGAAACTTCCAAGAACTGAACGTGATTGTGAAGGGTGACGTGGACGGTTCCGTAGAAGCGTTGTCAGACTCCCTGATCCGTCTGTCTACAGAGGAAATCCAGGTGAACGTGATCCACAAGGCTGTCGGTCAGATCTCCGAATCGGATGTCGTACTGGCTGCCGCTTCTGATGCTATTATCGGATTCCAGGTGCGCCCGGCATTGCCTGCACGCCGCCTGGCAGAGAAAGAGGGAGTTGAAATCCGTCTGTACTCGATTATCTATGATGCGATCGAAGAAGTGAAGAGCGCTATGGAAGGTATGCTTTCACCGGAAATCAAGGAAGAGATCACTGCGAACGTGGAAGTGCTTCAGGTCTTCAAGATCACGAAAGTGGGTACGATTGCCGGGTGTATGGTACGTGAAGGTAAGATCAAGCGTTCGAACAAGGTGCGCGTGATCCGTGACGGTATCGTGGTTCATTCCGGAGAGTTGGAATCTTTGAAACGTTTCAAGGATGATGTGAAGGAAGTGGTTGCCGGTTTGGATTGTGGTTTGAACATTGTCAACTACAATGATATTCAGGTTGGTGATATCATCGAGGCATACGAAGAAACGGAAATCAAGAAGACATTGTAAACATGAACTGGTTGGACATTACATTGCTATGTCTGGCAGGAATAGGATTTGTGAAAGGCCTGTTTGATGGAGTCATCAAACAGGTTGTTTCGCTTATAGCCCTTTTGGTCGGGATCTTTTTTTGTACGAAGGCGGCACTTTGGCTGCGTGGATATATATTGGCATTGGGCTGGTTTCCCGAACAAGGAGTGACGGTGCTCAGCTACGTGGCGGGTTTCCTGTTGATCGTGGGTGTCATATTGCTGGCGGGTGAGATTCTGACTCGTGTCGTGGGAGCGACGCCGTTGAGCGTCCTGAACCATTTGGTGGGTGGTGTCTTGGGGCTTTGCTTTATGATGGCGTTTGTCAGCCTTCTGCTGAACAGTATGGAGATGATAGACAAGGGATCGGTCCTGATCCCGCGCCAGGCAAAGGTCGAATCCCGTTTTTATAATTCAGTCAAAGAAATAATCCCAACCATTTACTTCCAAAATTTGTTTTTTAAGGAGGAATAGGTTTCATAATTTGAACAATATATTTAATGTATAATGGAAGATTCAAACGACATACTAAATGAGGTGACGACCGGTGATTATAAGTACGGATTCGTTACCGATATAGATACGGAGGTGATTCATCGCGGATTGGATGAAGAGACTGTTCGTATTATTTCCGCCAAGAAGAATGAACCGGAATGGCTGCTTGAGTTCCGCTTGAAAGCCTTCCGCCATTGGCAGACACTGGAGATGCCGACATGGCCTCACCTGAATATCCCGCCGATCGACTATCAGGATATCATCTACTATGCCGCTCCGAAGAAGAAGGAAGGCCCGAAGAGCCTGGATGAGGTCGATCCGGAACTGATGAAGACTTTCGACAAACTGGGTATTCCTTTGCACGAACGTGCGCAGCTTAGCGGGATGGCGGTCGATGCAGTGATGGACAGCGTCTCCGTAAAGACAACATTCAAGGAGACGCTTGCTGAGAAGGGCATTATCTTCTGTTCTTTCAGCGAAGCCGTCCAGCATCATCCCGATTTGGTCCAGAAGTATCTGGGAAGCGTGGTCAGTTATCGTGATAATTTCTTTGCCGCATTGAATTCGGCGGTGTTCTCGGACGGTTCGTTTGTCTATATCCCGAAAGGCGTGCGTTGTCCGATGGAGCTTTCTACCTATTTCCGTATCAATGCGGCCAATACCGGACAGTTCGAACGTACATTGATTGTGGCGGATGATGAAGCCTATGTCAGTTACCTTGAAGGTTGTACCGCCCCGATGCGCGATGAGAACCAGCTTCATGCGGCTATCGTCGAAATCGTAGCGCATGAACGGGCCGAAGTGAAATATTCCACCGTCCAGAACTGGTATCCGGGTGACAAGGATGGAAAGGGAGGTATCTACAACTTCGTGACTAAACGCGGACTGTGCAAGGGCGAAGGGAGCAAGATCTCTTGGACACAGGTGGAGACTGGTTCCGCTATTACCTGGAAATACCCAAGCTGTATTCTGGCCGGTGATAATTCGGTAGGCGAGTTCTACTCGGTGGCCGTCACCAACAATTACCAGCAGGCCGACACCGGTACGAAGATGATCCACCTTGGACGGAATACTCGCAGTACGATCGTCTCGAAGGGTATCTCCGCTGGGCATAGCCAGAACAGCTATCGTGGCTTGGTGAAAGTTTCTCCCCGTGCCGAAGGCGCCCGTAATCATAGCCAGTGCGACAGCCTGTTGCTTAGTTCGACTTGCGGTGCCCATACCTTCCCCTATGCCGATATCCAGAACGAGACGGCGGTAGTGGAACACGAAGCGACGACGAGCAAGATCAGCGAAGAGCAGTTGTTCTATTGCCGGCAGCGCGGTATCTCGGTCGAGGAAGCTGTCGGTCTGATCGTCAACGGGTATGCCCGCGAGGTAATGAACAAGCTCCCTATGGAGTTTGCCGTGGAGGCACAGAAGCTGCTGACTATTTCTTTAGAAGGAAGCGTAGGATGATTTTATGATTTATGATTTATGATTTATGCGTTGATGATAAATCATAAATCATAAATCATAAATCGCATAAATCATAAATTATAAAGTCATGTTAGAGATAAAGAACTTACATGCCAATATCAATGGCAAAGAGATATTGAAAGGGATCAACCTTTCTGTCAAGGCGGGTGAGGTACACGCCATCATGGGGCCGAACGGTTCCGGAAAAAGTACCTTGAGCAGTGTGTTGGTCGGTAATCCGGCATTCGAAGTAACGGAAGGGGAGGTGATCTTCAACGGTAAGAACCTGTTGGATCTTGAACCGGAAGACCGTAGCCGTGAAGGTATTTTCCTGAGTTTCCAGTATCCGGTGGAGATTCCGGGAGTCAGCATGGTGAACTTCATGCGTGCCGCCTTGAACGAACATCGTAAATATAAAGGGCTGGAACCTGTTTCGGCTACCGACTTCCTGAAGCTGATGCGCGAGAAGCGTGCGATTGTGGAATTGGACAATAAGCTGGCGAGCCGCAGCGTGAACGAAGGTTTTTCGGGTGGTGAGAAGAAGCGGAACGAAATCTTCCAGATGGCAATGCTCGAACCGAAGCTGGCGATTCTCGATGAGACGGATAGCGGTCTGGATATCGATGCCCTCCGCATCGTGGCAAATGGTGTCAACCAACTTCGTACGCCAGAGAATGCGGCTATCGTGATCACGCACTACCAACGTCTGCTGGATTATATCAAGCCTGACGTGGTCCATGTCCTCTACAAAGGACGTATTGTCAAAACCGCCGGTCCCGAACTGGCTCTCGAACTCGAAGAAAAAGGCTACGACTGGATCAAGAAAGAGATGGGAGAAGAATAAGAATAATTAGGCACGGATTACACGCGAAATCCGTGTAATCCATGCCAAAAAATTAGATAGTAATGAAAGCAGAACAACAATATATCGATCTTTTCACCCATTATGAGGATCTGATTTGCCGGCATGCGGCGGGGTTGATGAATTTGCCGCGTGCAGAGGCTTTGGCTGATTTGGAACGGTTGGGCTTTCCGACGGTGAAGAGTGAAGATTATAAATATACAGATGTGGCGCAGGCTTTTGCTCCGGATTACGGGGTGAATATCAATCGTCTTGATATCCCGGTCAATCCGTACGACGTGTTTCGTTGTGATGTCCCCAACCTGAGTACCTCGCTTTATTTTGTGGTGAATGATACTTTCTATGACAAGATGTTACCGAAAGCCCATCTTCCCGAAGGTGTTTATGCCGGGGGAATGCGTACTTTCATGGAAAAGTATCCCGAAGTGGCTTCCCGCTATTATGGCAAGGCGGCACCAACCGGTAAGGATGGTATCGTTGCCTTGAACACTATGTTGGCTCAGGACGGTTTTGTGGTCTATGTGCCGGAAGGTGTCGTAGTGGAGCGTCCGATCCAGTTGGTGAATATCTTCCGCAGCGATGTAGACACGATGGCGAACCGCCGTATCCTGGTGATTATGGAGCCTCGTTCGGAAGCCAAGCTGTTGGTGTGCGATCATAGCATCGACGATGTTAAGTTCTTAGCCACGCAGGTTGTTGAGATCTTTGCGGGTGAAGGTGCCTTCTTCGATTATTACGACCTCGAAGAGAGCAGCATGTCGACTACTCGTTTTGCCTCCGTGCATGTGAAGCAGGAAGCGGGAAGTAATGTTTTGGTGAATGGTATCACGCTGAATAACGGCCTTACCCGTAACAACTATTATATCGAGCTGAACGGCGAACAGGCTGAAGCGACTTTGTGCGGTATGTCGATCCTGGACAAAGAACAGCAGCTGGATACCTATAGCCATATTACGCATGCCGTACCTTATTGTACTAGCAACGAACTGTTCAAGAATGTTTTGGACGATCATGCGGTCGGTGCGTTCAGCGGCCGTATTTTAGTGAAGGAAGATGCACAGAAGACTGCGGCCTATCAGACGAACCGCAATCTTTGTGCGACCCGTGAAGCTCGCATGTACAGCAAACCTCAGTTGGAAATCTATGCCGACGATGTGAAATGTTCGCATGGCATGACCACCGGACAGTTGGACGAAACTGCTTTGTTCTATATGCAGAGCCGCGGCATTCCTCGTGACGAGGCACGCATGTTGTTAAGCGTAGCTTTCACCGCGGACGTGATCGATTACGTACGTCTGGATGCTTTGAAAGACCGTTTGCATAAATTAGTAGAAAAACGTTTTCGTGGAGAACTGGCGAGATGTGCCGGTTGCCGGATTTGTAAATAAGAATAACATATGCAATTGGCTCATATCGCTATCTGGACGAACGAACTGGAACGTTCGCGTGATTTCTATATCAAGTATTTCAATGGGAAAAGCAACGAGAAGTATGTGAATCCGAAGAAAGGCTTTGCCTCTTATTTCGTCACTTTCGAGGGAGGGGCTTCACTTGAAATCATGCAGCGGACCGATATTACCAAAGAAACGGCAGATGTCTTCATCGGACTTGCCCATTTTGCCTTTTCTACCGGATCGAAAGAGAAGGTGGATGCCATGATCGAACAATTCCGTTCGGACGGTTACAAGATCGTAGGCGAGCCGCGTATTACTGGTGACGGTTATTATGAAGGAGCTGTTTTGGATCCGGATGGTAACATTGTTGAGATGATCGCTTGGCGGAAACGTACTGGGATTGATATTACCAGACGCAGATAAATACGGAAGGGCGCTGAGTTATGCGGACATCATTGGTAAGATAAGTCCGCATGATTCTGCGCTCTTTTGTTTTCGGTACTCAGTAAAGCCAGACAGCCGTGTATGGGCGGAAAGGCCGGATCAGTTCATATAGGATAAGAATACCAACAGAGGTATGTAGTCTTTCAGATTGACATGTAACTTTTTCAGAGCCTGGGCGATATGGTATTCCACGCCTTTGGTTGTCATACCGAGTGTTTCTGCGATCTCTTTGTAAGGTTTGTTTTCGTAGCGACTCATGATGAAGATACGGCGGGTCTGTTCTGGCAGGGAGGCCAATGTCTTGTTCACGATTTCTTGTGCTTCGGCTGTAAACAGTTCTTCCGGATTGCAGGCTTCGAGGGTGGAGATGCGGGTGTTCAGTTCCCATTCGGCATGATTCTTCAGATGTTCGCTGGCATCTTCCCTGACTTGTATATGTTGCAGGTAGTTGATACATTTGTTTTTGATGATCGTGAGTATATAGGCCGGAACATTGGAATCTGCCTTTAACGTGTTCCGGTTTTCCCAGTATTGCATCAGTGCCTCTATGGTGAAATCTTCGGCAACAGCTATATCCCTCACATATATATTCGCAAAGCGGATGAACCGTCCTTGATAATCTGCGAATAATTGATTGAAGGCCTTTAAATCTGCTGAATATTCCATATACCCTATCGATTAGCGCGTAAATATAATAAAATTTAAAAGAAAAGCTATATTTATTCCACGTAGATTACCTTTCCGATTTTTACCGCTTCCTTCTCTATATTGAAAATTCCTGCCCTGTGTCTGGTAGGACGGTGAGGCAGAGCAGGAATATGTAAATGATTTTTTTATGCGTCGTTCTTTATAACCCCATTGAAGGTGGAAGCGATCCGGCGGAAGAAGCCCATTCTTTATTGGGGCTATCTCCCATGACGAACGAAAGGATGCCTCCGTTCATGATGTCTTTGTGGAGGATGTAGCTCTTGTTGTATGGCTGACCGTTAAGGGTAGCCGACTGAATGTAGATATTCTTTTCCGATGCCCCTTTGGCTTCGATTGTGAATTTCTTGCCGTTTTCAAGTGTGATAACGCTTTCTTCGAATGACGGGCTGCCGATCACGTAGTAGGGCATGCCCGGACAGACCGGATAGAAGCCGACCATGCTGAAGACCAGCCAGGATGACATCTGGCCGGCATCGTCGTTGCCGGATAGTCCGTCGGGAGTCGTGAAATACTCGCGGTTGATGATATCATGTACCCATTTTTGTGTCTTCCAAGGTTCACCGGCATAAGCGAAAAGATAGGCGATGTGGTGTCCCGGCTCGTTGCCATGCCAGTAATAGTTCCCTTCGAAGAAGTTGTCCAGACGGTTGATGAAACGTTCTTTTCCGCCCATGTGCCGGATCAGTCCGGCTATGTCCTGGGGAGCATACCAGGTGTAGTGGTAAGGAGTCCCTTCACAGATGAACGAAGTGGAGGCAAACGGATCGAATGGCTCGATCCAGGTTCCGTCGGCATGGCGTCCACGGGCATAGCCTGTTTCGGGGTCGATTACGTTCCGGTAGTTTTCCGCCCGTTTGATGAGTGCTTTATAATCGTCTGTCTTGCCTAACTTCTTGGCAACCTGTGCAAGGACAAAATCATCATAGGCATATTCCAGTGTGCGGGATACTTGTTCACGACGGTGGAATGCTTCCGTTACTTGATCCTCTAACGGCACGTAATTGTATTTCAGGTAAGACTCCATTGCCCGTCGGCCTTTCCCGTCGCGATAGCTGCCGGAGTCCGGATTGGCCTCGAAAGCGTTTTTGCGCATCAGCGTGTAAGCTTCTTCATAGTCAAAACCCGGAGTGTCTTTGACGATGGCGTCTCCGATCATGGCGATGCAGTGGTCACCGATCATGGCAGCCGTGTAGCTGTTCCAGGACGGGAAGATGGGCAACCAGCCGCCCTGCTGTCCTTTTAATACGAGCGAATGTGCCATGTCTCCGTTGCGGGAAGGGGTAAGGATAGAAAACAGAGGGTGGACGGCACGATAGGTATCCCATTGCGAGAAGTCGCAATAGTAGGTTCCGTGGTCCATCTTCATGATCTGTCCGCCACCATCGAATTTCGGATAGGAGCCGTCCACGTCACTGAACGTGCGGGGCAGGAAATGTGTATTGTAGAGAGCCGAATAGAATTTGACCTTTTCTTCTTCGTTGTTCCCTTTTACTGCGATTTGTCCCAATGCCTGGTTCCAGGTGTCGGATGAAGCCTGCCGTACTTCGTTGAAATCCCATTCCGGGATTTCGCTGGCCAAGTTTTTGCGGGCATTGTCGATACTCGTAAAAGAAGTGGCTACCTTGACCAGTGTCTTTCCTGGCTTATCGGAAGCCAGCTTTATCCAAGCTCCGACAGCATGTTTTTGTCCTTTTGCCGATTTACGTCCGGGTGTGATCGTGGTGCTGTCCCAAACGCCATAGTCGGCAATCTCTTCATTCAGCTGGATCACGAAATGTCCGCTGAAGCTGGCTTCCTTGCCATATCCTTGGTAGATGCGGTGTACGGGGTTGTAACCGGTAATTTCTTTTTTCTCCGGATCGATTTCGACGAAGGCGATACCTTCATCGCTATTGGGTTCGATCACGATATAGTGGTCGCCATCCTGTTCGAAGCTGAATTGCATGATGCCGGCACGGGAGAGTCCGGTCAGTTCGGTATGGATGCCATAGTCGTTCAAATCGACTGAATAATAGGAGGGAGTCGCTGTCTCCTGAGCGTGGTCGAAAGAGGAGGCTCGTTTGGCTGGGTCTGTTTCGAGTTTATTGCTGAGCGGCATGATCGTGACACTTCCGTAGTCTTGTGTACAGGAACCGTTCATCCAGTGGCTGGCCCGGAATCCCTGGATCGCGTCCTGGAAATAATAATAGGGAGGATGGCATTTCTGTTCGGTCGCCTGTGTCTGTGCCACCCAGTTGGTCATACCGTGCGGAACACCGACCGCCGGTATGATTTGTCCGCGTTCTTCTGTCGAGTTCTTATCTTTTCCCTGTACGATGCGGATATCCGTACCGATTAGCGGGTTTACATATTTTTCAAATTTATTTTCCTGTTGGTTGCATGAGAATAAACACAACGTACTTAATAAAATTGTCCAGCTCTTCATGTTATATTATTTAGGTATGCCGTAAAGATAGAAAAAAGAAGGAAAGTGCATCAAAACTATCCTTTGTTCCCACGCTTGATGCGGGATCGCATTATGGCAAGCGCGGGAACAAGGGGATTTTGATACACTTTTGAGTGTATATTTGCTTGCTGTAATAGTTTGAAGTGAATCCTAAAAGCTTAGATATAAAACTTTTAGAGTTCACTTCTTTATCCAGATTAGGCTTTATTTTTCAATGAATATCTTTATTCATTAATTGAGCCCAAATATTTCCTGGATAGAGCTGAAGAGCTTGAGTAAAGTCATTTTTTGCTGCTGACGGATTATTTTGTAGGAGATGTATCAAGCCGGAATAATAGGAGATATTGCTCTGCTGTACGTTTTGGTTGGCTTCACCGAATTTAGCATATGAATCCGTTGGATTTCGCAGTATACGTTCCAGTGTTTTTTGCATATCACTTAGAGCTACATCTGCTTCTCCATTTCTGTTTAGTTTCCTGAGAGATTTTATTTTATAGTAATTTAAATCTGTCAGATGGCTTCTGAAGTGTGTGTCAGCAGATTTTTCGAAACATATCTTAGCTTTATCTGTTTGCTTCATTGCTTCGTATGCAATGCCGGATAAATAATAGATCTTGGCTTCGTAACCGCCATTGGGTGAAGGTGCTACTTCCAAATTGGACGGATATTGATTGGCAAGGTCAAATTCTCGGATCGCTTCTTTGTACTGTTTTCTTTTCAGAAATTGCATCCCTTTCAATATATGTGAATCGGCGTAAATATCGTGTACTTGTCCGCCTCCTTCCCATAAATGAAAATGTCTGGTATTCAGTATTTTTATTGATTTGTCATATTTTGATTCGGCATTATAGAGTGTAAGCAATCGCATCACGGCATCGTCATGTTTCATGACGGTTTTCAAGTGGGATTCCAGTCTTTTTAGTCGTTGGTCTGTCGGGATGTTTGCTTGCTCATATATTTTGTCCGATTCTGTCAATAATAGTGGATCATTTGGATTGGCATTGATTGCTCTATCATAATATTTTATGGATTTTTCCAAGTCGTTTAGGCATCCATATCCGAAGCCTACATTACGTGCTGCAATAGCAAAAGATGGATCAGTTTCTGTTGCGTGTAACCAATGTTCGAGACCACTTTCTTTCTGTCCGAGAAAATAGAGTAAATTACCCAAATGATAGTGAAGGAGCGCATCGTCTGGTCTTTTTTGTAATAGCGTTTTGAAAAGAGCTATTTCTTCAATCCGGAAAGGATAATTGTTTAATGGTGATAACGATCTTGCTTTATCTAAACAAGTTTGGAATTCGATTGAGTTTTTGCTTTTTAGTAGATTATATGCCTTGTAATAATAAAGCAAAGGATAAGAAGCATAAGGTTCACCTAAAGAAATAGCACTGTTCAGCAAAGTAAGTGCGTCTTCTGTTGCTCCGATAGTCATGTAATTGTTCACAACTTCCAGTAATTCCTGTATAGCTATGATTCCTTTGCTGTTATGATTCGTTCCTGCTTTTAGAAAAGAAGCACCTTGTGAAGCGGATAAGCTAGCTTCGGCTGCACTCCAGTAATCAAGCGGATCAATCTGTTGGATATAGTGGATCGTTTCCTGTGCCTCTTCTTTCTTATCTTGCATCCTGAGAATATATGCTTTGAGAGTAAGTGCTTGTAAGTCACGTCCTCCAACGTAAAGTGATTGGGTGATCATGTCCATCGCTTGTTTGTAATCCTTATCTTTGACAGCCAAGACGGCTAGCTCATAGAAAGAGCGATGTTTGAAGTCTGGAGTCCAGGTTGCAGCCCAATAAGCATCAGTTGCCTTACTGATCTTGCCTGTCATTTGATATAAATACCCCAGATAGTAGAGGGCTTCTGTATTCTTTACCGTTGTATAGTCGTGGGACAAGCGTGCCTGAGCACGTAATAGGTGCTGTTCTGCTTTTTCCCACTTTCCCTGGCGAATATAATGTTTTCCTATTTCGATGTTTACACGTGCATCCATTGAGTCACGTAAAAGAGCCTCGTTGTAAAAATCCATATAATCCAGACGGGCATTGTTGAACTGGTCGATGCGAAGACCTGCCAGATAGAGTTCTTCGTTTGTTTTGTATTCTTTGACAGGTTTGGTTCCGTCGATAACTTTTGGCAGTTTTTTTTCTTCCTGTACGATCGGACGGTAATCGACTAACAAGTTGTCTTTTGCATCGTAAAGTGCAGTGTAGAGCATCGAGGGAATTAAGGAATCAGGCACGGCTATTTGATCAAGAAAATATTTGTCTGGATCAATGTTGACCTGTTTATCCAGTATTATCTGATTTTTATATTTTACGACAACGCGGGCGTTTTTGTATGAAGTAGTTGTACAATAACCTATACGGTAGTTGTTGCCTTCAGTTGGTTCAAAGTTTACGGCTGCGTCTTTCGTTGCATTTTTTACGCCTTTGATACCTTTTATCGGATACCAGATTTGACTGAATTCACGGATTTCACCTGGATTTATCCAACTGTAATCAGGTTGGTTATCGGAGTAACCGCCTACCATCAACTCAAGGTAATGTCCGTCGTTGTCGGATAGTATTTTGTTCCACATTTCGCCGTTTGCATTGTTCCCCCATAAGAAAAATTTCTTTCCGGGGACGATATGCCGATTGGCTACGTGTACTGTTCCTGCATCTTTTCCATAGTCATAGCCCGCGAGGAAAGACATTTCACTACCCCAGGCAAAAATAGAACGGGAGTTTCCCGTAAAGTTTTTCCACCAAGATAAATTGGCATTTTTTCCGCTGCCGAGGTTCGCTTCTCCGATCGGCCAATTTGTGAAGTATACTTTATGATGATCGGCACCAAATTGTACGTCAGGTGGAAATATCACTTGATATTGATCGTTACAATGGACGGATACATTAGCCCAATATAACATCGATTGGATCATCGGGGTTGGGTTAATCACTTTGATTTTGGCTTCTACCCAAGAACGGTTAGGATATACTGATATACCTATCGACCATTTTAGTCGATGACGCAATTCTGTCTCTCCTACCCAGATGGTTTTGCTTCCGTCTTCATTTTCTTTCATTGTCCAATTGATAGGCATATAGCTGCTGGCACGATGATGATCGGGAATATTCCACTCGACACCACCTGAAAGCCATGCTCCCAACATGCCAATCAAGGCCGGTTTTATTCCTGTTTGGGTGTAGAAAAAAGGATAATCGTTTGTTTTGTCGGAGGCTGCAAAGATACGGCCTCCGATCTCTGGAAGAATAGCAATGTCTACGTACTGATTGTTCAACCGGAGTACATTATAATCCTTTTCAATTTTCTTTTCTGTTAGGATATCATAAAGGGGATAAGGGTAAATATATCCTTCTGCTCCTTGATAAACACGACCAGTAAAAAAAATCGGATCGATTTCCGGGGCACCGATTTGATAGGTTGGTATTTTCTCTGTTACAGATTTCATGTGAACCTCTTGAGACAAAAGAGGAGTTGCACATAACAATAACGCTGATAGAAATTTAGAATTCATGGTGTCACAACTTTAATTTATTATTAAGTATGCATAATAGGATGATTTTGAGGGGATAAAGAACTGCTCGAGATTTATTCCCGAACAGTTCTCAACAAGTTGCATTTTGACTAATACCGTAATTTGAAAGGTAAATTCATCGAGTCAAATTAGGATTCAGTTGGGTGTCGGATGCTGGATATGGCAGATAAATGGATTTTTCACCTTGCCAGGTAAGAGAAGCCGGCAATTCCACTTTTTCCTTTCGCATAACGCCAGGAGCTACTTCGATAGCTGTGTTGGCTTTACGTTCATTGAATGCCTGTTCTAGTAATTCCATACGCATCTGGTCATCGCGACGGGTTACCAAAGCAACAAAGTAGCCAGCTACTTCCCAACCGTGTTCTTTCAAGGCTGCATTAGCAAAAGCTTCACCGCTCATACCTGATTGTAGTGGTTCTAAACCGGCGCGTTCACGTACTTGGTTTATACATTCATAAGCCATTGCGTTCGGTGTGCCATCGGCACGAGCCTGTGCTTCGGCATACCATAGTAATACTTCCGAATAACGAATCAGACGATGGCGGTGATCGTTGGTCATTAAGGAGGTATTGGCAGGTTTTGTATAATCATAATCCCCACCGTCTTCACTGATGGTAAAAGCGCAGAACATGGGTTGTTGTTCTGGAATACTTTCATCCCACCAATCCAACAATTTGCCTCCTTCTTTGTTACCCTCTAGAATCTTTGGGTTGTAGGTTGCATCTTTTCTAGGACCGGAAGGAAATTCTTTCCAAAATTTGATTTCTCCTAATGCATCTCCCCATCCGGTAAGTGATTCGAATAAGTGGCTATTTGTCATCTGTGAATCTTCTGACCAAGTTCCGACAGCACTGGAAAAATTGATGCCGACTACTGTTTCATTCGTATAATTATGACTTGGAGCATATACATACTTATATTCCGGCTCTAAAATATATTCATATGTTCCGCCATTTACACCGTCAATAACCGCTTTTGCCTGTTCTGCAGCGGATGCATAATATTGTGTCTGTTTTAAAGGCCAGCCTGCCATTGCCATATAGACGGCAGCCAGCGTTGCTTGAGCAGCCTGCTTGGTAATGAAGATGTTGGCCCCTTGATATTTCTGGGGAGGTTTGGAGTAATCGGTCGGAAGCGTAGTAACGCAGTCTTGTAAATCTTTGACAATTTGATCATAGATCTCTTGTATGCTGGCTAAAGGACGTTCGTAGTTGACTTCGGTGTCTAAAATCAGAGGAACGGCTCCCCAACGACGAACTAACCAGAAATAATGTACTGCACGCCAATATTTGGCCTGACCTAATGCAATATTTATTTCTTCTGGAGTTGTAGGCGTTTTAGCGCCATTCTCTATGATATAATTGGCCGCTTTGATCACGACATATGAGGTAGACCAAGCTGCTTCTACTCCTTTGTTGGCATCTGAACCTCGGAAGGCATCTATTTCTGCGTAAGCTTGTTTGTTACTGCCTGGGTTAGCTGTTACATCGTCACCTAACCAAGAAGGAATTGTTGGATTGGTATTGGTCTGTGTTAAACAGACATTTTTGTATAGCGCATAAGTTGCCATTGTCAATTCATCTTGTGTTGAGAAAAAAGTTCCCGGTGTAAGTTTGCCTTTTGGATCTTCGTCAAGAAAATCATTACAAGAGCTACCGACAATAGCAAGCGTTGCGATGAACAATGGAATATATAATTGATTTCGTCTCATCTTTAATCTTTTTTTTATTATTAAAATCATTCTCTTACAATCCTAAACGCAGAGTTAATGTAAACTGACGTGGCACCGGTGAAGCTACACCACCAGTATTAAAGAATTCAGGATCTTGACCATTCAATTTCTTATCTGCATAAATA
>ENA-OPSD01001610-OPSD01001610.1-human-gut-metagenome-genome-assembly--contig:-NODE-1610-length-16303-cov-2.541851_pt1 | contig 16303 bp, 19 predicted proteins | sample MGYA00241453_ERZ501898 | MGnify/ENA primary metagenome ERZ501898 (study PRJEB25962, sample SAMEA2042226) | human gut metagenome | biome: human gut; feature: human-associated habitat; material: faeces... | reverse complement strand
TACATACACTCTATGTACCTCGATTCTTTAATTTTGCGTATAAAAATAAGACCTTTCGGTCTTGCTCTGATCTCCATATTTTTTCTCCTTTTTCATGTTTCTTCCTGTATTAAATGGGAAGACCAAGATTTATTTAATAGCTTCAAATTTATCATAAGATAAAAATAAGGTTGTATTGTTATCAACTATTATTTTTAATCCCGATCCTCGACCAGAACTATCTTGATCTTGCCATATCACCTGTAAACGACCCGATATTTCGCCCTTGCTATTTTATGCACTACCGATCGTGCCAATCTCCCCATATACCATTAGAAGATTGCCTAATATATAATCCTGTTTCGGCAAAAGCGAAAACCACCATATATTCGGTGTTCCCGTTACTTGCAAGTGCAATCGCATTAACCCATCCGTTTCTGGACGGTGCATTTTTAGCCATTTCGCTATTTCCAGAATACCATCCAGATGCATTAATATTATTCCAATCAGTTAAACTAGCATCAATCAAGCCTAAAAATCCCTTGCTATTTTGTTTAAGAAATTTTTGAAAAAATTCCACTTTCGATTGAATATCGACTATCAAGTTTCAGACCATATCTATATAATACTATCAGTCCGTATGTACCATTAACATATCTATATCCAACGGCAAGATATCTCGAACCGGCTATAAAACTTTTAAAGAACGTTCCTTCTTTCGGAAATCTGTTCTTAGTCACTGCATCCTTTACACATTCATCAACTCCACCAAGAGCATGATATTCCGAGTCTTGATAATATATTACTGAAGTATCAATCTGAGCCTTGCTATTTAATGTAAGAAGAGCACCCGTAACTGTGCCGTTTCCGATGCCGGATATATCTGTGTTCCCCATCAATTTGTTTAGTTTTGTAAGCGCATCATTAAGTTCTTTTCCTTGTCTGGCATCAAGTACGCCTCCCTCTGCGGCAGTTGTGAGATTATTCACTACTTTGCAGAATGCTGCAGTACCAAGATCTGCAAACCACTTTTTAACTTTTCCCCACAATACAGGCACTTTGTCCCCGTTTGTTACATTTTCCCGCGTTCTTGCTTCTGTGAATACCGGCTCATCAGAGACATTTTTCAGCAGTGTCAGCATCTGTTCAATTATATCCGGGTTATTATCAGCAACCGTAGTAGTTGCCTCCAGCCCTTCTATAACCTCACCTTCAGCTACGGTAGTATTCCATTCGTTCACAAGATTTCCGGAGCTATCGGCTTTCTTTGCACAAAAAATAAACCTGACAGTTCCCTTGTATGCTGCTACATTTCGACTCAGCACCCACGAAAACGTTATGTAATCACCGCTTACTGCCATATCCTGAATCATGTAAGAGTCTTTGTTTCCATTGCCATTCTGGTAATTGATATACAGATGCAGCGTTGATAAGTCTATATTGTCACCCACGATTTTAGGACACTTGAACTTTTTTCTCTCGACATTTTGATCAGATTCAACTCCAAAGAATTTTTCTGACTCAGGAACGTATATTGATCTCGTATCTGCGTCAATGAGTAGTGTTCCAGATCCATCTATGCCTGCCTGAGCCAGCATTAAAGCTTCCTGTTCTGTCATTTCTGTAATACCTCCACTTCATTCGTAGTTATTTTATAATTTTTCTTATGACCGATTACAGATATGTATATCCGCGCATAAGTAAGAATTTCGTTTGGTATGTCGCATACATTCTTGCCGTTGATTTCGCATACCGGTGCGGATTCTTTCACGCAACCAAATTCGTCCCGGAATTTTACGATTTTTGCGCATCCATCCCAATCCTCATCAAAAGAAAAGGATGCTTTCAGATATCCTTCACTTCCCTTCACCAAGCCGGCAAATGAACATGTGCTGGATTTTTCAATTCTCTGTCCGTGTACTATAAATTCTAATCGTCTCATACAAACAACTCCTTATATAGCCATAATGATATAGTTAATACGCACCGGCAGTGATATTCCGGAGGTGTTGCGCCCGGCGAAACATGCGTACCAAATATTATCTTGATACGTACAGCCTTCCATATGAATTCCATATGCAGCTCCATCGCCATTAGATATGGTTACGGTCGCGTTCGCTGAACCACCATCAGTTATTCCGAGCAATGTTGCAACTTCGGCTGCAGTGAATAATGCCACTGAATCTTTCCCATTTGCAATCTTGACTACTTTCGAACCAGCGATCATGCCAGTTGCCTTCTGGATCAGATGATTCAAAGATGCGTAAATCGGTAAGACTGTATCGTTGTCTCCGTTCCACGGATCCCCTGCTCCAACCCACCAGTCTCCGTTCATCGGAGTCAGTGATGTTTTTGTTCCAGCAGCTCTGTCTCCATAGACCAGCTGATAATAATTAACAGCCAACTGTGCCGCATTTCCGGCTGGGTCCTTTCCCATGTAGCATGTAGATCCGGCTCCGTAACTTGACGATGATCCATTGGTATCGTTGTATGTATCGATTATGCCTTTTTCAACATCAAAATTAACGGTACCTTCTTTATTTTTTATGATGCCTGCTATCACTGTGCCTAAATTTGCTGCAATTGCACTTAATACCTCTACATCAAGATTTTCTACCGACAGATAATGCACTACCCATTGCGATCCAGTCCAACGCTTTATAGGCTCGCCTGATGCAGTCTGCCATAGTTGATCGATCTCCGGTTTTTCCGGCGCTGTCTCTGATATCAATATGGCATCTTTCCCAGGCGTTCCGTTTTCACCGTCTTTTACAGTTTCTACATGATCCCCGGTTCTATCTGTGATGCTGATCGTCGTCGCATTTCCGGATTTTGTGATGTCTACAGTTGGAGATATTCCATCTTCTCCCGGTTCACCTTTCTCACCATCCACACCATCCACGCCATCTTTTCCCTTTGGACCCTGAAATTTTCCCCACCGGTACTTTGTCGGATCTTTAGAATCAGCTTTTTCAAAATCTGCATACTGTCCCATGTATGTTTTCCCGACAGTATCTGTTGTCGAAAATCCAGTTTTTCCATCCGCACTGGTCGCATAAGCGAAATGCACATAACTCGTCTCGCCGTTCTCTCCATTTTTCCCTGGAATTCCATCTGCACCATCTTCGCCGTTGTCGCCCTGGAATTTTCCCCACGTATATTTCGATGGATCTGTACTGTCATCCAGTTCATAATCTGCATAGGTTCCAATATATTTATTTGGCGTTTCCGTCATGTCACTGTATGATGTCGGGTTCGGTACCGCCGAATATTTCATATGGAAATATGTTGTTTTACCATCTTTACCCGCTGTTCCCGGAATGCCCTGCTCGCCTTTTATCTTTACCCATGTGTACTGCATCGGATCAGAAAGATCAGCTTCTTTCGTAAGCCGGTTCGTAGCGATTCCGAGATAATCTTTTCCGTAAGCATTGGCCGAAATTCCCGTTCCATTTTCATCATCTGCAAAGGCTGTCCACGTATAAAAATTACGATTCTTAGCGATCTTCTCAAATCGCTCTGCCAGCTCAATGACTTTTTCATCAATTCCGCTTTCCTGTCTTACATAGTCACCCAGCTCTGCTTCTTTCGTATCATTCGATTCCGAAGTCTCTAATTTCAACAACCTTGCAGTAAGATATGTATTATCGTCATCATCAACAATGGATACCGTATCACCTACCTTTACTCCATCCGGAAGATATAACAACTCAACCTCGTAGGTAACAGCTTCATCACAGATCTTCTTAAGGCTGGACACGGCACGATTGCACAATTCTGATTTTGATGTCGTATCGTACGTAAATGACTTCACGATATGCCCCACATCATTCTCTTTCTTTTCTGTCTTAATCTGATACCGGCTCCATTTTTCCAACGCTTTTCTGGACATCACATAGCTTCCAAATACGTGAAAATCACCGTCATCATATTTATACCCATCAAGCGTGATCGGATTTTCTGATCCTTCCGGTGTTCCGCCGGTACAGCGGTATGCTGTTGCAAGATCTGCGATAGAACTCTTGATTCGAAATCCACTAACCTCTTTACCAATGGTCAAAGTTACACCTGAATCATTCCCCCTCTTCTTATACACATTGATGTATTTTCCAGTCACAGCCATATTCTCGACTTTGAAGCAGAATTCAATCTCAGCATTATCAAACTGCGTAGCTACGCTCAATAGCCTTTCCGTAGCTGTAGCTTCACCGTCCCAGGATAACTTTCTTGTAAGATTGCTTACTCCGTTGATCCCGATTTCGAATCCGGAATCATATGCAAATTTATTAATATAATGATCAATGCTATATGCTTTGTCTGCAGTGTATGTTCCAACCACTTCGTTCAGCAGGTCCAGTCCCGCATCTTCAGCATAGATGGATGCATCCTTTTGAATCGGATCTATCGTCGAATCAATAATCGTATAAACTTCTGCCTTACCGTCGTCTGCGCTCTGTTTTAAGATGAAATTCCCGACTGCTGCAAGCTTCTTCACATCGACTTCCTGTTTTTCGTCCTTATTCGAATTTGCGAAATCGTAATCCAGATTACATTCGAAGATTGCTACACCTTCTGATATTTCTTCTGTTTTTTTGTCATTTGTGATCATCAGCCCTTTTGGTAATCCCGTGGATGCTGATCCTAAAATATTCATTGCCCTGTCAGCAAAATATATGATCACAAGAACACCTCCCTGTACTTCATTCTAAACGTCGGTTTCTTCGCCCAGCTGGAGCACAAACATTGAACCTGATTAACTCCTGGCTTCAGACAAAATGTTTCCCAGTCGTTACCAAGGGCTCCCAGCTCCGGTTTCGGCAATCCATTCATAGTTACCGATGCTTCTTTGCAGTCAGCAATAACTCTGCTGGTTCGGGCGAATTTATTCGGCACGTCTCTCCATTTGTCTACACGAAGTTTTTGGAACCAAAAATTATTGATTCCGTTATATGTCAGATACCTGCTTCCGGATCTAGTTCCCCATTGCTTGATTGCTATCTGTATTTTGGTGCATTTCATGTCCTCGATCTCCGGTACCGTAAAGCTTGGGTACCCACCCCAGTAGAAGAATGTAAGCTTACTTCCTTCTTTCCGGATATCGCAATGTCCCCAATCCCAATACCAGGGGTTTTGCGCGTGTAAATGGCTGGTCGTGTAGCCATACTCTCTCAGCACTTTTCCTGCTTGGTGATCCGTATCTTTTTTGTTCGGGTTATAGCATACCAGCTCATAGCGTCCTGTATTTCCTGACATATCTGTCTTATACCAGTTCACGCCGCAGATTAGCTTGTTATCCTCTGTGAGAAAATTGATACACATTTCTCCGGTCTGCCCCATCAATCCTGCATAAAACAAGATATGGAAATATGCGTAGAAATTTTTACATCCACTTTTATCTCCATTGGAATCTGCTGGTAAGATAACTGTCCTGAGACCTCCATTCGCACCGCCAACCTGCGTCCCTGCTTCTTTTAAGCATAGGAATTTGTTATTAAACCAAGTTGTCGTTCCAAGTTTTCCTTTTGCTCCATAGAGAGGATGCATATAATCTGTTCCTGATGTATCATCTGGTGCATTAAAAAAATCCTGTAGTGTTGCAAGAGTTTCATTCGCCTTGTAGTTCTCTCCATCTGCTTCCTCAATATTTCCAAACTGCAAAATATGTTTATCCTGATCAACGAATCCGACAAAACCGTTCTCTCCGTTTTCCATCACCGCTTCGAATGTTGGGTGTGCTTTATAAGTTCCCTTGTAATCAACAACAAATGTTGTTCCATCATCTGCAGTCGGTATAACCTCGTACTCTTCCACGGAATACTTAAACGGATCTGCACAATAGAACTCAATTTCTGCAGTGATCGCATTCCTTCCATGCGGCACATCGCCGGCATTTACCTTTGTTCCGACATAATACTTATCCGGTTCATCCAGGAAGATCAGCTTCGCTTCTGCCACATCAAGTAATGAATTCAATTTGTTATACGCATTCCGGAATTCTGCGTTGCTCTTGGCAATCAGTTGGTACCCGACAGTGATGGTCCTTGGCTTATATCGTTTTCTCCGATATCTAGATCCGTCCATAATCTCTGTAGATAGATCTGTTATTTCTGTTTCAATCATTTCCCGGCCGGACACATACAGTGTCCGATATCCGGAAATTACATTTTCAAAATAGACTCCGTTAAAGTTGAGAGCTTCGGAAGGCAGTATCTGCTCTTCCTGTCTCTCTGTAGTGTCCACAAATTTATACATATCTGCCCTCCTTATCTCATGCCTTTCTTCCTTAGATCTCTTTTCTGCTGCTGTTCAATTTCTTCTTTGGTGTATTTCGCTGTTGCCTTCGCCACCTGCCTGCCGTCTACTTCAACAGGGACGTAAATGGTATAGGTTTCGTTTCTGGTGTAGTCATAATCATCATTCAGATCTTCGATGCCAATTCTTAATCCAGCTCCAATTTCCGGAACAGGAACTAAATCCGGAATGTCTACCAGTTTCCATGCTGCCTTTTTCGCATCTGTGACCCTATCAGAAATTCCATTTACCCATCCTTCACCGAAATAACCTCCAAGCTTATCTGCTACTTTTGACGGACTATGAATCTGCGCCTTCGCCCGGATTGCCGCCTCTGCTGCAGCCGCCAACTGCGCTGCGACAGATCTTACACGTCCAATCTGACTTGCCATACCATTTGCAAGGCCAGCTCCTATATAAACACCGCAACTGTACGAACCGGATCCGGCTGATCGCATTGCTGACACTGTGGATGTAGACATAGATCTTGCTGTGGATACCGCTCTGTTCATTCCATTGCAGACTCCGTTATTGAAGTTATTTCCAACAGCGTTCCCGGAACTCCTTGCTTTTCCTTCTGCGTTTGAAAATTGTCTTACCAATGTATTAACTGCCGACTTTGCTCTACTTCCCAACGCATCCAGTCCGGAATTTACCACATTCACACTGGCTCGCATACTCGTGAGCGAGCTTTGGGCGCTTTTGGCATTACCGGCTATGGATTTCATGCTTGAATTGACAGACTTTAATGCTACCACCATTGCAAGGGTGCCAACTGCGCCACCTGCCATAGCTGCTCCAAACGCAACCACTACAACAACCGATGCTCCCATTCCGGCCGCAAGACCTAATGATAATGCTGTTAAGGCTGTCAGTGCTCCTACCGTTGCTAAAGCTCCGGATGATACGGCAGGGAATGCAGCTCCCATCAACAGAAGTCCTGCCCCAGCTACTGTAAGACCGGCACCAAGGGCCAGTGTGCCTGCTGCCAGAAGCAACACACCCGCTGCCGCAATCAGGACAACTGCACCTACCACCGTAAGTCCGGCACCTACCACTACAAGTCCGGCACCAAGGACAATGCATCCCGCTCCGGCTACTGCAGCCCCAGCGCCAAATACGATCATACCTGCTCCGAGGGTTGCGATGCAAGCCGCTCCCTGAATTCCATATTGCACAATGGTCGGAAGCACACCTGCTACTATGGCAAGCCCAACACTTGCCAGCAGTGCTCCGGTTGAAACCAGTAATATAGCTACACCAAAGGCAACGAGACCTACCGCTCCGGCTGTCAATGCCGGTCCAAGTGCTGCTGTGCCAAGGGCAAGTCCGGCAATTGCCGCAACCATACCAACCATACAGCCTATAGCAAGCGGTCCCGCATTCGCCAGATTAACAGCCGCCAGTGATAATATAGCAATCCCCGCTGCCGCAATCAGGACAGCTGCACCAAAGGCAATGAATCCGGTTGCTCCGGCCGTCATAGCAGGAGCCACATTTTTGGCAACAACCATTAAGCCTGCCACTGCAACCGTCATGCCGATCAGTACTCCTGCTGCCAGTGGTCCAGCTTGTGCGATTTGCACGGCTGAATATGCCAAAAGGGAAAATCCTGCTGCAATCAATGCTACTCCTGCTCCGATCGCTACAAATGCTTTTGCTGATTCTACGATAGTCCCTGATGATTCTTTACTTGCAGTGCCTACCGCTTTTTCCCCCGCTGCTACGCCAAATACCTTCCCTGCCAGTGTCGCTATTCCTTTTCCTGTCATGCTTACAATTGCGCCCGCAAAAGTTTTGACACCAGGTGCAACTGCACTGACTATTTTAAAGCCTTTAAAAGCAACATATAATTTCGGTAACAGCGTAATCGCTTTTGCCACTTCTTTATCGTGATCTTTTAAAAAATCTGCAAATGTGGTCAACGCACCTGTTGCTGTTCCCATGCTTTCAGAGAAATTATCCACACTTTCCTTTTTTCCAAATGCTCCAGTAAGTTCCTGTACTTCGTCAATAATCGCACCCGCTGCCTCTCCAAAGGCTGTCCCTACCTCTTTTGCGTCTGTTTTCAGCACGTTCCAGTATGGAGATATAAGTTCGATTGCTTTTGGAATTCCAACGGACAATTTGTCAAATCCCGCCTCCACCTTACCGGTCATCCCATTGATTGCATCAATCACTTTAGGCTTTGCGAACGTATCATAAAGCTTCATCATTCCGCTTACTGCAGATGCCTCCAAGTTACCCATAGCACCTTCAAATGTTGTTACGGATGTAGCTGCTTCTTTCGCCATGTCGGTCATACCAATGTTATTGATAGCCTGTCCGAGCATGTCTGCGGTAATTGCACCCTTTTCCATTGCTCCTTTGAAGTCGTTCCCTAATGTTGGATTCAGCTTAATCAGCTCTTTCCGCAAGCCTCCAGCAAGCTGCGGACTGGCATTAATGATCTGGTTCCAATCCTGCGCATGCAAAGCTCCTGCCGCCATTGCCTGCGAAAACGCAAGTGCTACCGCGGAATATTCCTTTGCACCTCCGCCAAATACAGCAACTGCATTACCGACCGCTTCCGTCAACTTGTCTGCGTCTTTGATTCCATTCGCCGAAAGTGAGCCAAATGTACTCATAACATCCTGCAGGGAGAATACTGTTTTATCCGCATATGTTTTTAATGTACCTGTTGCTCCGGCTATTCTCTGTATTTCCGCTTCGGAATACCCGGAAAACCTCATAGCTGCCTGCAGTTTATACATGGAATCCGACGTTTCTATAGTTTCTTTCGACAAATCACTGACTGAATTTGTCACCAGCGACATCGCCTTTCCACCGATTGCAGCCATTGCACCGAATCCAAGACCACCGGTGAGAGTGGTTTTCAGATTATTTGCATATCCCTGGCATGATTTCATAATGGATGAAAAGTTTTTGTCCTGCGCTGATAATATTGCTTTTACACTATACGACTCTGCCATCCTCTCACTCCTCTCTATCCAGCAGTTTGGTTATTCCAGCAAATCTGGATGGTTTCCTTCGATTCTTCATTTTTTTCAATTCTTTATCAAAATCAAAGAATTGCCGGAATCTCTTGTAAACTGGTTTGGTCTTGCCTTTACCGGCTTTCTTTTCTGCCTTTACCGCAAAATTCAAAAATGCCTGACGATGTTCATGTAAACTCTCGTCAAGCATCCGAAGCTCTAAAGCCTCCATCATAAGTTCATATTCCGCCAATGTCAGCTGATCCACCTGTTTAAATGACGTGAAGCCAAAATACCGGAAGCAATTCCTTGCTACGGTCTTATATAGGTCTTCTTCTACAGCTCCTGAGCCTTCTTCTTCGCCATCTGTTCTTCGTACTCTTTCAAGATCTCTTTCACTGCTTTCTTGGTAGCATTTGCTTTCGATAAAAAATCTTTTGTTTTCTCCATGAGTTCATCGATGTCTACCTCTTCCGAATCAATGTAAGAATCTAACATTGCCTTTGTTACTCTTGGATTCTCTCCCTTATTCGCCAAATCTAACAGATCTACCAGTGCATTCGGTTCCTGATCAACCACAACACTAGCGATCAGATACCTTGCTCCTATTTCTTTTGTGGTTCCAGGCATTCCCTGAACTGGAACTGTGGTAAGCTTATTTGCTTCTCTTAAGAATCCCATTCCGAATTTAAACTGATATACTGTTCCGTTGATAGTAAGTTCCATCATATTGTTTTATCTCCCTTCCGCGCGATGTCGCACATCAAAAAAGAGGACGATTCTTCTCGCCCTCTTAAGCTCCTGTCTTCTGTGTGTCTGCAAATACATATGCTGCTACTTCCTGCTGTTCTGCAGTAACTGTTGCGTAACCATCTACGCCTTTTCCTTCCAGTCCAAATGTCAATGATAACTCTACATTATCCTCTGCATTGGATGTCTTATCAATTTCTGTAAGATATCCCTGGAAGTATTTTGCCTTAAACTTATTGCTCGAGCTCGCCTGCGGCTCTGCTAAGTTTACTTCCCAGATCTCCATCTTTTCGTCATCATCGAGTGCTGCTTCCAGCTCATCGATGAACTTATCTCCTTTTTTTAAAAGGCTTGATGCTGTGATTTCTCCTTCTGCTGCTCCCGGTGTACGTACTGTGCCGTCTTTTGTCACTGTCGAATCAGCGTCCTTCGACTTTGTACGTTCATTTTCTGTCGTAAATGCAAGTGCTGTTGCATCATGATCTTTCTCTGTACTCAGAATACGGTACAGATATACGATCTTTTTTCCTGCTACTGCTTCTGCAAATAACTGCAGTCCAAATAACTTTCCGTTCTTCACTATTGTCATCTCCTAACTAAATTTATATCCCACTTCCAAAATTCCCATAAGAAGCGGCTGTTTCGTTGTATTATCCGGCGTAATTCTTTGTGTCGGTCTCTGCATATTCCAGGCATAGTGTGCTGTATGTTCGATAGACCTGCAGATCTTTTTGATATCTGCTAAGATACCAGATACCGTTCCTCTCTGCCGTATATTATCATGCCAGACTTTCAACGTTAGATTAGTCTCGCCGATAATCTCATTCTTTGTAGCCTGATCACTCTCGGAGCAATCCGCCAGGTAAATAAATGGATACGGCGTGTCCTCCGGCGGTAAAACCGTGTCATACACACCAACTCCCGTATCCTTATATTTTTCTTTCAATGCCATCAAAACGGCGCTGAACAATTCCTGCTGTGGATCCATCTTATCACCTCACAAGCTCCTTCATATCTGCCTTGAACTTTTCCTTCTGTTCTTCAAATGCAGGCTTTAAATACGGTTGAGCCTTCATAAATCTTGTACCCAATTCTACATACGCCCCATACTCTGCTGTTGACTCGACTTCTGCCGTTTTCCCACCATCTGTAATTTCCAAAGCAATTTTTTGTCTCAAATTTCCTGTATCAATTGGTGCATTCTTTTGTGCCGTTTTCTGCAACTGTGCACCGTTTTTTTTCACAGTTGCTTTGACTTTCGATAAATCCATGTTTTTAGTCAGTTTAGCCTCCAACTTTTCAAAGCCTACCAGCTTTACTCCCATCACATCACCTCCGACACAACATATACCTGCTTCGTCCGGAGTTTCCTGCTAAAATCTACACCGTATGTTTTATTCCCTACGCGAATCCTGTCAAATGGCCGGTCGTAATGATTCTGCAGGTGAATGGTAAGGCTGCCTTCCTTAATTCCGGAATAGACAAGCATCATCGTATTCGTACCGGTATCCATGACTGAGGCAGACTTCATATCTTCTGATATCGTGTCTTCCCCGTAATTACCGGTAGCCGGATCATACTCTCCAGGGGTGAGTTTCTGGAAGTATATTGGTGTGTCATATCTCATAGGAATCTCACCTTACCTTTCTTTGATTCTTTCTGATCATCCAGATATGCCCGGATGTCATCCATATATCCCGCAAAATCATTCTCCGACCAAGAAAGACTTTCTCCCTCAACACTGTGAGAAGAAAGTCCTTCTGAACCGATTCTGTTGAACCGTATGATTGACACATCCAGGATGATATAATTCATCTCTTCCGGAGGCTCTAACCCCCCAAGAAGGAAACGCAGTCTTTGTTTGGTAGCCTTTAATATCAGCAGTAATTTATTTTCTAAGGCTCCGTCTATTTCTTCCGGCAGTCCCAACAAGACTTTCAGATCTTCAATCATACGCTCCTCCTATTCTGCCGGCTCTTTATTTTCGGGTTCCTTCTTTCCAGCTTCTGGTGTTTTTTCACCGACATCTGTATTGGTTGCATTATCCGGAGTTTCTTCCACCAGTTCGATCAGCGGAGTGTGCTGTTTATTGTTACTGCCGGCCAGCTCCTCGATTCTTTCTTTGCTGACATCTACTCCTTCACGCGGGAAGATATCTCCCTCGTTATAGGAATGATCGTTATCATGGAGATCAATAAAATGCTTGATTACCTTATACATGCTTCCTTACCTCCTATGCTCCCGGATTGACAGTTACAGCTACATCACCAGAGCGAACAGCTTTGTAGTTCTGATCACATTCAACCAGTGTGATATGGTGAGTTGCTGTCGAAGCAATCTCTGATTCACCGTCCCACTTAGACCAGTTCTTAACATCCATACCGTAAGTTACTGCTGTTGCAGCTGCAGCATCTTTGTACTTCCAGCAGTTTCTCATTGACATTAACTGCTCTTTCACTGTCAGCTTTGTGGTTCCTGCTTCTGATCCAGCCTCTGACGTTACGTTTAACGTTCCTAATGTCTGTGTATCAGATTCTCCTACAGAGATGTAAGCAATCGCATCCAGATACTCACAGAACAGACGTAAGCCCATGATTGCATAGTTGTCAGAAATCATACGGCTGTATGTTCCTTCTGAGTGGAATCCGATAAATCCTGTCTCTGAATCTGTTGTGAATCCAAGTCCAGCTTTGGCAAACTCCGAATCTCCCGGATCAACATAATATGCAATCATGTTGTTGAGCGGTGTTGCAATTACAATATTCTGCGGGATCTCAGAAGTAACAAATACCACGTCCGCTCCAAGGAAATTTGTCAGATACTTGAAGCCGAATGCTGTCTGCAGTGTAATATCTGCTGCACCGAGATACTTGTACACATCCAGAGTGTTTACCCAAACAGCTACTCCGGTTGCCGTTCTCTTCATCTTCTGGAACTTAGCCACAACCTTTCCGATCGCCATTGCAACAGCCATCTGCCAAGTTGTTTCGTGTCCTGTAAGAGATCCGGCTTTTAACTGTGCGTAGAATTTATCAGTCACTACATTCTGCAGATCGGACTTGAACTCATCATCCGTATCCTGTACTGCCGCCTCATAACCTTTTTCCGAAATCGCTTCAAGAGATACGCCTTTACGATATTTTTCAATCTTGATCGTATCAAAAGGCTTTTCTTCTACTGTGTATCTGGACATCGGGATTTCTTCGCCTTCTCCAACATCTCCTGACTGCAGTTCACCTTTTACCGTTTTGGTCTTTAATACCGAATTGTTTTCCTTCCTGATCATTCTGGTAATTCCCAGAATATCTAACAGTGCCTTCAGGTTCTTACCAAAGGATGTGACAAAGTCAATCTCTCTGGCTTTTACCTCGATCTGCACTTCTCCTGTCAGGTTATTCGGTGCTGCAAATACCTGCAGACCTAATCTTCTAATATCATGCATGTTTCATACTTCCTTTCTTACTGAAATAATGTAATATTCTCAGCAATCAGTTTCTGTCTTTCCGACGGATTCTTTACTGCTAAGATCTGTTCTTTTGTCATTAATGGTTTATCTCCACCATTACCGGCTTTTGGAGGTTTCCCTTTTAAAGCATCTTTCACTGCATTCTGTACCGCTTCCTTGTACATGGTTGAAAAAGCTTCTACTGCTGCCTTGGTTCCATCTGCATCTTCTGCTACAAGATTCATAACCAGCTCATCCGGAATAACAATGTTCTCATCTGCCAGCATCTTGCGAGCTTCTTTCGCCATGTCCGATCTGGCATTCTGGCGCTGCATTTCTTTTAGAGCATCCTCCGCTTTCTTCGCCCTGTAGTTTGCTTTTTCCTCATTGGTCATCTGAGCAAGCTTTTCTGCTTCTGATACCTTATCATCCGTCAGTGCCTTCCATTTGGTCTGTGCATTTGTCACAGCCGTATTAACAGCCTTCTGGACACGTCGGTCGAACTCAGACTGATTGCCTTCCAACTTCAGGAAATCATCAAATGACATTGTTGTGTTGCTGTTACTTCCAGGATCTCCTCCAGTTCCAGCACCGTCTCCCTCTCCGGATCCACCGCCGTCTCCTCCAGGCTCTGTAAATAACTGCAGGTTACTCATTGGAATTCTCCAGTGATTGTTCATGTATTTCATCTTATCTATCCTTTCCGCCCCGCCCCATTCATTTAAGCCCAGGTCGTTGCATCTTGAATGTGTAGTTTAACGACATCCCGGTCACATTAAGTTACATGATCCGGACATACTCCGGAAACTCCTCGGCGATCATGCAGATGCCAATGAAAAAGGAATCCACCAGAGTTTTTGACTTCTCCGATAGATTCCCATACTTTATATCCACCCTTCCGGGAGATATCTCATATTCAATTTTATCTTCTGTCAGGTCCTTTACGGACTTGATCAGTGTTAGTGCAAGTGCTGTTACACCGGCACAGACGATATCTGATCCGGAAACAGCATAATTTGCATGCCCGGATATCTTTATTTCATCCTTGCGGACAGTTACTTCAATCAAGGCATCCCACCTCCTGAAACGTGGCAAAGATTTTCGATGATTGAATTGCTAACCAATCCACCATTTCTTCATTTTGCGCCCAAGCGGATATCATATTCGAGTTTGCAGATAAGCCGCTCTCTTCCAAATATGCATGTATAATTTCATGTCTCAGCACACGGTTCATATGTCGTTTTCTTCCTTCATCCGTGAAATCTTTATCCTTGTTTTTCAGAATATAAATTTCTCTATTACATCGATTAAACAAACCATCTGCATATTCTCCCACGCCTTTCAATCGCTCCGGATACTCGTCTACAAAACGAATATCGTAACATGTCCCCATAATACTAACATTCATATCTTGCAATCCTGTCACCTCCTTGTGCTAAAATGAGTATAAAAATACCACCAATCAATATGATCAGTGGTATTTAACCCCAAGCTACAATATCTTCTTTCGGGAAAGTGTTCTTTTCGCAATATTCTTCCAGACGTCTCAACGCATGTGCTGCATAGCTCGTATCATATCCGTCCGCTTTTTCTTCAATATCTCTTTCCCTTGTTGTTTTTCTAAAAATAACAATACCGTATTCTTTTGAATCTTCCGGATAATATCTGTATTTTACATCCGCTTCTGTAATTTCAATCAATTCAAGTCGCAGCATCTGTCCACTTCCCTTCTACAAATTATTTTTATTTTTGAACTCTTTTAAAGCTTTTTGATAATTATATTTTTTCTCTGCCAAACGGTGTGCTTCCTGATAACTCATATGTTTTTTATTCATCAACTCGTATTCCAACCGTTCATGCTTCAGCATTATCAAATCATGCTCTTGGATGTTCTTTCCTTCACGCAATCTTCTGAACGATTCCGCCATATCATAATCTGGATCAAATCTTCGCTTTCCACCGTATAGTTCATGTTCTTTTATAAATACGTGATCATATACCTTGTTAATGCTCTTTTCCGACATTCTCGTATTATTCGCAATGGTCTTGACCATATTATTCTTCTTGCTACGTCTCACAGATTCATAATATTTAATAGCGTGTGCATCTCTTTTAACATATAATGGATCATTCTTATCTGTAAGAGCTCCTTTCACAGCTCCTGAATTTATTATATCATTTCCTTTACCTTTTGCAATAGAGCTCTGATATCTTCCGGTGGAACTGCTACGTTTTAACGTCTTTTCCAACTCTTCTTTAAATATTTTTGCAAATTTTCTTGGGTTCTTACATGTATAAGCCTCTGCAAATGCTTCTGCAAATGCTTCACGTGCATCTTTACTTCCATATGATCCCAAAACGTCTACCAGATTACTTGTTTTTGCTTTAAATATGTCTCCATCAAAATACCTAAGTAAACTACTTTGGACAATATCATAATCCTCCACTGAAAAGTTTTTATTCAAGCTATCTGCTATATAGTGGCCATACTCATGTGCAAAGAAATGTATTTTATAGTCATCCGATTTTGAATATGTTATCAGTTTCGATGTTGGTTTGGATTCAATAGATTTCTTCATAAGTTTGATTGATCTTGATTTACTATAATACGCACCTGCTGCCGTTTTTCCATTTTCTTTTAAATCATCAACGACAGATATCGAATTTAGTTGCAATTTATTTTTATTAAAATAGCTTGCGTGCTTGGCTTCAAAATCCGAAACAAAGTCCGCATATTTGTTTATGATTTCCTCTGGTAGCTCAGTCGATGAATTGTTTCTAAACTTTATGCCACATGATTCGAATTTCGCAATCGGATCTTCTTTGGCATTGGATTTATAATTCTTTTTTTCTTTATCATTAA
>ENA-OPSD01001603-OPSD01001603.1-human-gut-metagenome-genome-assembly--contig:-NODE-1603-length-16363-cov-2.555617_pt1 | contig 16363 bp, 10 predicted proteins | sample MGYA00241453_ERZ501898 | MGnify/ENA primary metagenome ERZ501898 (study PRJEB25962, sample SAMEA2042226) | human gut metagenome | biome: human gut; feature: human-associated habitat; material: faeces... | reverse complement strand
CGTATATCACCTATCGGGATTTTTATTCGGCCGAGATCGGTAACCCGGATATCCGTTCGGAATATATCAATTCTTTTGAGTTGAATTATAAGAAGAATATCGGTGAACATACGGTTTCAGCTACAGTGTTTCACCGGAACCGCAAGGATAAGATCGAGCGTTTGCGTGTCCCCTATGAGGCTGGTGTGACACTGGATTCGATGGCGAATGTCGGACACGACTATTCGACCGGTATCGAATTGAGCGGACAGGTACAGCTTACCCGCTGGTGGAATATGAACCTGAACGGCAGCCTGTATCATTATAAGGTAAAGAACCGGTATAAAACCGGCGGTGAAAATGAGACAAGTACGAACTACGATGTCATGTGGAACAACTCTTTCGATGTCTTTAAATATACCCGTATCCAGGTGGACGGCAATTTTGTCGGTCCGTCCGTTACAACCCAAGGGCGTACGGATGCTTTCTGGTATGTGAATCTCGCCGTTCGCCAGCAGTTGATGAACCGTCGGTTGTCGGCTACGCTTTCTTTCCGGGATGTTTTCAATTCTGCTCGGTATGTAAGTAAGATCATCACATCCGACCTGCAGTCCATCACACGAATCCGTCCCAGCTATCCGCTTATTACGCTTACGCTTAGTTATACGTTCAATAACTTCAAGGCCAAAAGTTCTCAGAAAAAGGAAGATCATGATTTGTTTGAAGGAACGAACCACTAAATAAATTAAGAATTGAAAATGAAAAATGAAGAAGAAAGCACTTCCGAATTTTCAAGTTTCAATTCTCAATTTATTTGTTACATTTGTATCTTATTTAAAAGAATATGGAAGAGCGGGAACTGATATTATTGTTGAAGCAGGGCAGCAAAGACGCATTTACTGCTCTGTATAAACAATACTGGAAACAGGTCTATAATTTCAGTCGCCTCTATTTGACCAGTGCCGATGCTGCCGAAGAAGTAGTACAGGAAGTCTTTATCAAAATATGGGAAACGCGTGAATTTCTTCGTGAAGATGACCATTTTAAAGGTTTGCTGTTTATTATCACCCGGAATCTGATCTTTAACCGGCATCGCAAGAATATGAATGAAGATTTCTACAAAGTCACGGTCCTTGCTGCATTGGAAGAACCGTATGATGTGGAAGAAGAAATTGATGCCCATAATCTCCAAGAATATATAGATCGCCTGATCGATGAATTGCCACCGCGCCGTCGTGAGATTTTTAACTTGAGCCGTAAGGAACAAAAGAGCTACAAAGAAATAGCTATCCTATTGAATATTTCAGAGAAAACGGTCGAAAATCAAATCAGCGAAACCCTCAAGTACTTGAAGAAGAATATCACATTGCTTCTTCTCTTTATCTGATTTAATATATCCCGTATCCTATCTCTTATTATCATTTGAAATGCTCGTTTCATAGGGGATATTGTCATATTTTTTTGGAAATTTGTACTGTCAGGTACTAAAATGATCTGTTTTTTCCGGATTGAGTAGGGGGAAGAAGTAACTTGCGTGTATTTATATATGTAAAGCGATTGAAATGGAATACAAAGACAAAAAATATATACTAAAGAAACTAATGCAGGATGCGCTGACCGAAGAAGAGCGCATAGCCTTGCAATCATCTCGCCGGGTGACAAAAGAAATGGAGCGGCAATGGAATAATGCTCTGGATGCAGTGGAGAGCGATCGTCCGGACGAGCCGTCTATCTGGCGGAATATTTGTAAGGAAGTCTGGCAGCATGATGAAGGACGGAAAGTTGTCTTTTATAAGATATATAGTATGGTCGCCTCCATCTTATTGGTATTGGGGGTGGCAGGGACTGTTTATTTTGCGTTGCGGGACAAGGCGAATGTCCCAATGTATGTTGTAAGTTCCGGCATACAGAATATGGAATCCGTCTCTTTGCCGGATGGAACGAAAGTACAGATGGGACCGGGTAGCCGTTTGACCTATCCGGCTCGTTTCTCCGGTAAGACGCGTGAGATAACATTGGATGGGCAAGCCTTTTTCGATGTGGCGAAGAATCGTGAAAAACCTTTTATCGTCCATACGGAGGGTATGAGTGTGGAGGCTTTGGGGACTGCGTTCGAATTGTTCAGCTACAAGGTGGAAAATAAGATGGAAGCGATTCTTTTGAATGGAAAGATCAAAGTAAGTGTGGCGGATAAGGAAACAGACCAAATGGAAGAATACTTCGTCTCTCCCGACGAAAAGATCTTGGTGGACCGGCAGACCGGCAAGATCACCAAACAGATTGTGGATGCCGACAAATATACCGCTTGGCGCAAACAAAAGATGCTGAGTTTCGAAAACGAAAAACTATCCATGATCATCCCACGTCTCGAACAGTGGTACGGCAGAAAGGTGATGTGCCAAAAGGATCTGGCTGATAAATACCGGTTCACTTTCAAGGTGAGGGATGAGTCGCTAGATCGGATACTTTTTATGATAAAAGCTTCTTCTCCATTACAGTATAAAGAGGAGAAGAATGGTGATTATACATTGACTTTAAAATAACTTATTATAAACAACTTAATTCTAATGCTTATGGGATAAAAAAGAGTTAACCTTTAAAAAATTGGAAGATGCCGGCAAGCACCTTCCAATCAGAGAGTTTTCAAAAAATGCTTGTCATAGGAGTCCAAGCCAAAGACTTGCATTTATTATTCATCAAAAACTATTACAAAGTTATGGAAAAAAACAGTGAGAGGGGGTATTGTATCCCGTTATTTAGAAAAACTAAACGTATCATGAAGATCACAACCTTATTTTCGTTGGGAGTTGCATGCTGTATTTCTGCCTCTACTTATGCGCAGAACTACAAAGTGTCGATCAACAAGCAGAACAGCAGTATTATTGAAATCCTTAGAGAAATTGAAAAAAGCAGTGAGTTTACATTCTTTTTTAACGATAATCGTGTGAATGTCAACAAAACTGTGAGTGTCAATGCTCAAAATGCTACATTGGAAGATGTACTGGACCAAGTGTTGAAAAATACCGGCTACAAGTATCAAATTATCGATCGCCAAGTGTTGATCAAGGCTTCGGACAACCTCTTATTGAGCGGTGTTCAACAGAATAAGAAAACTGTTACAGGTGTAATCCTCGATGAATCCGGCTTGCCGGTCATTGGTGCCAATGTGGTGGAGAAGGGGACTACCAACGGCACGATAACGGATGTGGAAGGGAGGTTCTCCCTTAATGTTGCATCTGATGCAACATTAATAGTTTCCTATATCGGATATATTCAGAGTGAAATATCTGTAAAAAATAAAACATCTGTGTCTATAACAATGAAGGAGGATGCGGAATTGTTGGATGAAGTAGTGGTAATTGGCTATGGATCGGCTCGTAAGGGGGATTTGACCGGTCCGATATCCAGTGTCAAAGGAGCTTCCTTAACAGAACGTTCTACTCAAATGCTGTCTACGGCTATGCAGGGGCAGATTTCGGGTGTGGAGGTTACTCGTTCTTCCGGAGGTCCTGGTAATTCTGCTACGATACGTGTTCGTGGTGTGACGACACTTTCCAATAACGACCCGCTTGTAATTATAGACGGTGTACCCGGTTCATTGAATGATGTCGTGGCTTCAGATGTAGAAACCATGAGTGTTTTGAAAGATGCGGCATCGGCTTCTATTTACGGATCTCGTGCTGCGGCCGGTGTTATTTTGATCACAACCAAAAGAGCTAAGGAGAATAAATTCAATTTAGATTATAATTATGAATATTCCATTGACAAACCGACTACACGACCGACTAATGGAAATGTGATCGATTGGATGAATGTTCAAAATGAGATTAAATGGAACGATGGTGCTTCTAATCCTTATTCGCAATATTCGCAGGAAACCATTAACTCTTGGATGGCTAATAATGCAATGGATCCTTATCATTATCCGAATACGGATTGGGTTGATTTGCTGTTGAAGAATACGACTTCTCATCAACAACATAACTTTAACGTTTCAGGCGGTACAGATAAATTGCAGTCCAAATTCTCGTTCAATTATCAGACGGCAGATGGGTATTATGCGAATAAATCGTATGAGCGTTATGCGGGTCGCGTCAACAACGATTATAAAATCAATTCTTGGATTCGGGCTAATATTGATGTTGATTTTTCTGCGTCGAAAAGTGTATCTCCTGCGACTGTCAATCCTATTTATTGGGCTTATTTGACTGCTCCATATTATAATCCTCGTTGGGAAGACGGGCGCTATGCAGATGTGAAATCCGGGGCCAATCCATTGGCTATGCTCAATGAAGGGGGAACGGATGGAAAGAATTATTATAAGTTTGGGGGAAAGGCCCAACTAGATTTGACTCCGCTTAAGGGATTAACGCTTACGGCCGTTTTTGCTCCTCGATATACGTTTGAAACAGGGAAAAAATTTACAAAAGCAGTGAATGTGTATTATGAGGATGGAAGCTCCATTGCTGCACAAAGTAATAAGACAACATCTTTAAATGAAACACGGAATATGACACAAAGCCGTACTTACCAGTTTTATGCTAATTATCAGAACAAATGGACTGACCATTCCTTGAATGCGATGGTAGGTTATGAGGGGTATAAGCATAAATGGGAAAATTTGGGTGCATCAAGAAATAATTATGAATTGGATACTTATCCTTATTTGAATCTTGGTCCGGAAGATTATCAGTATAATTCGGGCAGTGCAGGTCACAATGCTTATCAATCTGTTTTCGGACGTGCTATGTATTCATATAAGGACCGGTATATGTTACAAGCGAATGTTCGTGCTGATGCCTCTTCTCGTTTTGCTTCTGATTATCGCTGGGGGGTATTCCCTTCTGTATCGGCAGGTTGGGTTATTTCTAGTGAATCTTGGTTCCCTAAAGATAAGCAGATTGATTATTTGAAAGTGCGTGCTTCTATTGGGTCATTGGGGAATGAACGCATTAGTGATGCGGAATTTCCATATCAGGCGGCAATCAATTTCGGAAATAGTTATATGTATGATAAAGGTTCCCAATCGGTGACCGCTGTACAGAATGCTGCACAATATAATTATGCATTTAATGATATTACGTGGGAAACAACTACGACTTATGATATTGGTATCGATATTACTTTGTTGAATAATCGTTTGAGTTTAACAGGAGACTACTATTATAAGAAAACATCCGACATGCTTTTGACTTTAGGTTTCCCCTCTTATGCCGGTTTTTCTGCTCCGAAACAAAATGCGGGTGATATGTATACTCACGGTTGGGAATTTGAAGCAAGTTGGCGTGATCAGATTGGTGAGGTATCTTATGGTGTATCTTTTAATTTATCTGATTATCGTTCAAAAATGGGATATTTGGGAGACAGAAGAACTATAGATGGTAATAAGATTTATGAAGAAGATTCTTATTATTATGAGTGGTTTATGTATAAGACCGATGGTCTGTTTGTTACTGATGCAGATCTGTATGATTCGGAAGGAAACAAGTATCCGACACTCACTGCTAACGATAAGGCTGGTAATATTAAATATGTCGATGTGAATGGAGATGGCGTTATCAATGCAGATGATAAAGTTCGTTTAGGTAATTCTTTGCCGGAGTTTCAGTTTGGTGGTAATCTTTTCTTAGGTTGGAAAGATTGGGATTTCTCTCTTTCTTTTCAAGGCGTGGGGCATCAGAATGTTCTCTTTAATTCTGCATGGATACAGCCATTAAAAGAACAATGGGGAGCTGTGCCTTCTCTTATATTGGGGAATTATTGGAGCCAGCATAATACGGAAGATCAAAACCGGAATGTCAAATATCCTCGTCTTACATATACCAATACTACTAATACTTATACCGGATCTGATTATTGGTTGTTTAATGGAGCTTATTTCCGTGTCAAGAACATTACATTGGGGTATTCGTTGCCGCAGAAACTTATGGATAAGTGTTTCATCAGAGGACTTCGGATATATGCAACAATAAATGATCTACCAGCTATCAGCCATTATCCTAAAGGATGGGATCCGGAAATAGGTGCAAGTTCCGACTTTATATCCACGTCTTTTACATTTGGTGCGAATGTTAAATTTTAAATTTATAGTGATATGAAACAGATAAAATTTTCTATATGTACTGCATCCCTATTCATGCTTATGTCGTGTGTCGATCTTAATTTAAATCCTCTTTCTGAAGGATCAAGCGAGAATTGGTATTCTTCTCAAGCGGAAATAGAAATGTCTTTGAATGATTTCTATCGTACGGATTTTTTTCCGATTGATGATATGAAATGGGGAGATGATGTAACTGCTCGAAATGAAACATCTGCCGTGAATAACGGAACATTGACTTCAGAAGACGGAACGATTGCCAAACGTTGGGAAAACTATTATAAAGGTATCGCACGTGCTTTACGTATAATTAATAATATGGATCGAGCACGTGCTATGGGCGTTTCGGAGAAGGATATTGCTCAATATGAAGGTGAGGCTTACTTTTATTTAGGATATGCTTATGGTATGTTAGCTTTTCATTGGGGGGATGCGATTTTGGATAAGGTGGGTATGAGTTTAGATGAAGCTTATACCGCTTCCCGATCTCCGAAAGCAGATGTATTGGCTTACAGTTACGAATGTTTGGATAAGGCTGCGGAACGTTTACCGAATAGTTATCCAGGCATCCAGCGTGCCACGAAAGGGGCTGCTTATGCTTTTAAAGCAAGAATTGCTATTTATAATGAGGATTATGCAGCCGCTGCTACTGCTGCCAAGAATTGTATGGATTTGAATGTGTACAAATTGCATAGCAACTATCAGGATTTGTTTACGGCTTCTTGGTCTGACGAATGGATTTTCTTCTTCCGTGGAGATGTGACGTTGAAGAAATATTACTGGGCTGCGTCTGATGTGTTGAATAGCATATCTCGCCTTTCAGGAGGATGGGGTGGTCAAAAAGCTCCTTCCTATGAATTGGTCTGTGCTTATCCCTGTATTGATGGTAAACCGATGAATCTCCGCTTTACAATCCGAAAGACTTTTTCGAGAACCGAGATCCACGTATGGCAATGACAATTGTTCCGTTTGCAACAGCATATAACAAGAGTGTGTTGGATGGAACGTATGATCCGAACGATTATGAATGGTTAGGGTATGAGTATTCTCCTTCTCCTGTTAAAACAACCGTTCAGAGAATTTCTGACGGTGCACAAGTGGGAAATAATGATTCTAAAGCAAGAGCGGAACATGCTTCCTATACAGGTTTATTATTTAAGAAATATGTTGATGAGTCATTTTTGGAAAATGGTAAAGCTGGTGCACCGACTACTTATCCGATGTTGCGTTACGGTGATGTTCTGTTGATGTATGCTGAAGCGATGAATGAGATGAATCAGTGTAGCCAAGAAGTGCTGGATGTTACGATTAATAAATTGCGTGAAAGGGCTTATAACGGAACAGGTCTTGAGTATCCACGAGTAACGGAAGGATCACAGCAGCAGTTACGTACGGTTATCCGTACCGAGCGTTTTATTGAAATGGCTTGGGAAGGTCATCGTTATAGTGATTTAATTCGTTGGAAGATTGCAGGGAAGGTATTTAATCGTCCAATTTATTTCTTGAATCGTGCGTGGTCCGGTAATACCTCTTGGAATGGTGATGAAAGTTCTGTCTCGGCCGAATACAAGCAGTTGATTCAGAACTGGAAAGATGGTAACTATCCGATAGGTGGTATTCCACAGATTGATGAAGACGGTATTGCAGATTTGAGTGGAATGGCGGAAAAGGGGTATATTACCGTGGCAACCGAACGTAAATTCGATGAAAGTCGTGATTATTTGTGGCCGGTTCCTGCAGCAGATAGATTAATTAACGAAAATCTGTCACAGAATCCGAAATGGTGATCGGTTTGGGATAGATTCGATATGATATTCATTTAAGGGTTCCTCGGCTTTATATGGTTATATAGAGGATGAGGAACCCTTGTTGTAAAAAATCAAATAATATGAAACTGAATAGTGTAATAGGATTACTGACTGTATTTTCGGTATTAGGATGTACTGCCCAAAAGGATGTCAAAAAAATACCGGAATCGATTTCCGGTATTTATCCCCGTTTGGCTTACTATAATAATGAAGGCGAATGTGGGACAGGGGCAGTCGTACCTTGGGCGGATCGTTTATGGGTGGTTACTTATGGGCCTCATTTACCGAATGGCTCTTCTGATAAATTATATGAAGTGACGTCCGATTATCGGCAGATCATGCATAAGGAGAGTATTGGAGGTACACCTGCAAACAGAATGATTCATAAAGAAAGCAATCAACTTTTTATAGGCCCTTATGCGATTGATAAAACAGGAAAAGTTCGTGTTATTCCATATACCGTAATGTCTGGTCGGCATACCGGAAATGCCCGTCATTTAACAGATCCGTCAAATAAAATTTATTATGGGACAATGGAAGAAGGATTTTATGAAGTGGATGTGAATACGTTGGAAGTAAAAGAATTGTATCAGGATGGCAATAAGAAACAACAGAAAAAAAATGATACGGATGCCGGACCGATAAATGCTTTATTACCGGGAGTACATGGCAAAGGGTTGTATTCTGGACAGGGTTGTATGTATTTTACCAACAATGGAGAAGGGACACAAGAAGCATTAAAGAAGTTTGATGTGGAGGCAGGTGTCCTAGCTGAATGGAATGGAAAAGAGTGGAAAGTAGTTCGTCGCAATCAATTTGTCGAAGTGACGGGGCCGGGTGGCATTTATGGAAATACGAATCCGGAAACAGACCCGATTTGGGCAACAGGTTGGGATTATAAATCAGTTATTTTAGGTGTACGCGATGCCGAAAAAGGGTGGGCTTTTTATCGTTTGCCCAAAGCCAGTCATAGCTATGATGGTGCGCATGGATGGAATACAGAATGGCCGCGTATTCGGAATGTCGGGACAGAGTCTCAACCTGATTATCTGGTGACGATGCATGGTATGTTCTGGCATTTCCCAGGAATGTTTACGGCCGATAATTCTGCAGGCATTCGTCCTCGCTCCGCTTATTTGAAAGTGATTGGTGATTTTACCCGTTGGAACGATCAGTTGGTTTTCGGTTGTGATGATTCAGCTCAGAAAGAATTCTTGAACAAACGAAAAGCAAAAGGGAGTATAGAGGGACCTGGTCAATCGAACTCTAATCTGTGGTTTACTTCTTTGACAAGACCGGATGAATTAGGACCAGCTACTGCAGAAGGTGCTGTTTGGGCAAAGGAAAGCGTGAAAGCAGGTGAGAGCTCTGAACCGTTCCTTTTTAGTGGCTGGACACATCGTTTCGGTTGGGTCAAAAATGAAGGAAAACAACCGGTGATCTTTACTTTTGAAATAGATGAAGCCGGCAAAAATGAATGGAAGACCTTGAAGAGTGTCATAGTAAATGCAGGAAAGTCGGTCTCTGTCCCTTTTGCTTCTACCGAAAAAGGAGAATGGATTCGTGTAAAAACGGATAAAAATACATTGGCAACGGTTAGTTTCAATTATACGACTGCCGATCCCCGTTCGACTTCTTCTGATCCGATTTACCAAGGTTTGACAACAGTTAAACAAAATACGACAATCGGAGGTTTGTTGTATGGGCTTGGTGACAACCGTCGTGCATTGGGAGTGTTGGCAAATGTGACGGTAGATGGAAAAACATCGGAAACCGGTTATTATGAAATGGGAGATAAATTGGAACTGGTTCGTAAGGAAGATACAAAAACGACTGATTTTATTCGATCAAAGTTTGCCATACCTCAACAAGTCGTTTCGATAGAAGAGGGTTCTGTCTTGATTGTAGATGATTTGAACCGGCGTTGGCGTCTTCCTTTGGGGAATGAAACGTATAAAGAATTGACTAACCAAGGTGTACTGCGTGTTTGTCGGGAAGTGGCAACGGAACGCGATATGTTCTCTTGTATGGGAACTTTTTACGAACTTCCTGCGGAGAATGCGGATGGATATGCAAAAATTCGTCCTATATCAACTCATAATTACCGTATCAACGATTATGCTTCTTACCGAGGTATGCTTGTTTTGACAGGTGTGACACCTGAAGAGGGAAAAGAGAATCCGCATATTATTGTTTCAGACGATGGAAAAGCTGCTGTTTGGGTAGGTGTTATTGATGATTTGTGGACATTGGGTAAACCGGTAGGTCATGGTGGCCCGTGGAAGGATACAAATGTAAAAGCGGGTGTCGCTTCTGATCCGTATCTGATTGGATTCTATGACAAGAAAGAGCTTTCGTTGTCGCATCAATCTGATAAGAAAGTCGTCATTACGGTTGAAGTTGATCCTACCGGCAATGGGGATTGGATGGAGTATGCCGCTTATGCAGTACAACCTGGAGAAAGGTTCGTTCAGCAACTCCCTGAAGCATTTCAAGCAAGATGGATTCGTTTTGTATCGGATACGGATACAAAAGCAACTGCTTGGTTGGATTATAAATAAAATGTAGAAATGACATCCGGTGATGATACTGATAAATCAATTACCGGATGTTGTTGAATTGTAATTTTTAAATCTATAGAATCATGAAATACATTTTAATGTCTGTCTTGTTAGTTTGGGGATGTCTGAATAATACAGTTTTGTCGCAGCAGCAAATAAACTGTAGTGGTGTGTTTCCGCATTTAGCTATGGTTGCAGATCAAACTCCGAGAACTGAAGCTGGGACGGGAGCTTTATTCCCTTGGGCAAATAGATTATGGGTTGTTACTTATGTTGCACATTTTTCCGCGACTGGTTTCGGTACTGGACTTTTTGAAATCAATGATAAGATGGAAATACATAAACGCCCGGAAAGCGTGGTGGGAACATATGCGAATAGATTACTCCACGGTCCTACGAATCAGTTGATCATAGGTCCGTATATAATTGATATGAATGGTAATGTACGAGTAATTGATGGGGTAAAAGATCATCGTTTGGCTGCAACAATGACGCATTTGACAGATCCGAAGAATAAAGTTTATTTTCTGGCTATGGAGGGTCAATTTTTTGAAGTGGATGTGAATACTTTAGATACAAAACCATTATTTAACCTTTATGATGAGTTGAAAGAACCGAAAGGGTCGAAACCTCATTTTAAATCTGGTTTTACAAGGCATGGTAAGGTTGTTGTGTGTAACAATAGTTATTCTACAAAAGATTATAATAAAGATTGGAGTGCAGGCCGTTTAGCAGAGTGGGATGGTAAAGTTTGGAAAATAATAGAAGAGAAGTCGTATACGGAAGTATGGAGCTCTTCTCATTTTGGTGCACCAATTTTGGCTACAGGCTGGGATAATGCTTCTGCTGTAATGAGTGTATTTTTTCCGAATACAAAGGAATGGAAGAGGTATCGTTTGCCAAAATCCAGTAAGACATTCGATGAGACGAGTTGTACGGAGTGGCTGCGTATTCGCGAAGTTGAAACAGAACGTGCAATGATGGATTGCCATGGGTTATTTTATGAAATAGGATTTCATCTATATGCTGATCAGCTGTGGGCTATTCGTCCGGTTTGTTCGCATTTGCGTGTAATCCCAGACTATTGCTCTTGGAGGGGCATGTTGGTGATGGGAGGAAATCAGGCGACGCCGATGAAGTTTGGTACTGCTGATGGAAATCCTTTGGCTGGTCAACCTCAAGCTGGATTGTGGTTCGGTAAGACAGACGATTTGTGGTCGTGGGGTAAACCAACTGGTGAAGGAGGGGTATGGTCTGATGATGAAGTTACGGCCCATGTCCCGTCTGATCCTTTTTTAATGTATGGATTTGATCAGAAATCTCTTCATCTTTGGCATGATTCGAATGAAGCTGTTTCTTTTAAAATAGAAGTAGACGTTGTAGGCAATGGGCAGTTTAAGATTTATGAAACCAAGACTGTCGGTTCTGGTGAATATATGCATTATGAGTTTCCTGAGAGCTTTTCTGCTCGATGGGTACGTGTAACCGCAAATAAAAATTGTAAAGCAACAGCCTGGTTTATTTATAATTAGTTCTATTTTTGCAAAATAGAAAATATAGAGAGTGTTGTGTTTTTCTTTGTTTTTGTTAAATTGTAAATATTAATATCATGAAGACTCGTGTAATTTTATCATTATTATTTTTATTGAGTTTTGGATCGGTTCGAGCTGCAGACCTTTTTATTGAGGCTGAAAGTTTCAGTAACAAAGGTGGTTGGAAGGTAGACCAGCAGTTTATGGATTTGATGGGATCGCCCTATTTGTTAGCGCACGGGATGGGTGTACCTGTCGATGATGCTTCGACCGAAGTGACATTTCCTGAAAAAGGAGAATATTATGTATATGTCCGTACCTATAACTGGACTTCCCCGTGGAAAAAAGGGGAAGGCCCCGGTAAATTCAGTTTGTCTGTCGGAGGAAAGAAGATGACTTCTCCATTGGGAGCGGAGGGTTCTGCCTGGATGTGGCAGATAGCTGGAAAAGTATCTGTCAAGAATCTGAAAACTGTAATCAAGCTGCATGATTTGACGGGATTTGACGGTCGTTGTGATGCGATCTACTTTACCACGGAAGTTGGCAAGATGCCTCCGTCGGATGTAAAGGAACTGGAAGCATTCCGTCGTCAAGCATTGGGATTACCGGATGAAGCACCGGTTGCCGGCGAATATGATCTTGTAGTCGTGGGAGCCGGTATAGCCGGGATGAGTGCCGCTGTGTCGGCCGCCCGTCTGGGTTGCAGGGTAGCTTTGATTAATGACCGTCCTGTGGTAGGTGGTAATAACAGTTCGGAGATACGTGTCCATTTAGGAGGCCGTATCGAAGAAGGAACTTATAAGGAACTTGGCGGTCTGCAGAAAGAATTTGGTCCGGAAAAGGGAGGAAATGCACAACCTGCAGAATATTATGAAGACCAGAAGAAAATGGATTGGCTAGCAGGTGAAAAGAATGTGTCTCTTTTCCTGAACTTTCGTGCGATAGGGGTGACAAAGGAAGGTGATAAGATCACATCGGTTATTGTCAAACACATCGAAAGCGGTAAAGAACTGAAGTTCGAGGCTCCTCTGTTTTCTGATTGTACGGGAGACGGGACGATCGGTTACCTGGCGGGGGCCGACTACCGTATGGGGCGTGAAGGTCGTGACGAGTATGGTGAGAGCATCGCTCCGGAGAAAGCAGACAAGTTGACAATGGGTTCTTCCGTCCAGTGGTATTCTGTGGATAACAAGAAATCGAGCCCTTTCCCGGAGTTCAGCTATGGAGTGGAGTTTAACGACAAGAATTGTGAAAAGGTGATGATGGGAGAATGGACGTGGGAGACAGGTATGAACTTCGACCAGATCAAGGACTTCGAACGTATCCGTGATTATGGAATGCTGGTTGTCTATTCAAACTGGAGTTATCTGAAAAACCGTATGAAGGAAAATGACCAGTATAAGAACCGAAAATTAGGTTGGGTTGCTTATGTCGCCGGCAAGCGTGAATCACGTCGTCTGATGGGGGATTATATTTTAAAGGAAGACGATATCACGAAAAACGTGTCTCATGAAGATGCTTCTTTCGCCACGACATGGAGTATCGATTTACATTGGCAGGATCCGAAAAACAGTGAACATTTTCCAGGCAATGAGTTCAAAGCGGTGACAAAGCATATTCTGATCCATCCGTACGCCGTTCCGTATCGTTGTCTGTATTCGCGTAATGTGGACAACCTGTTTATGGCCGGCCGTAATATCAGTGTGACTCACGTGGCATTGGGAACGGTCCGTGTGATGCGTACGACAGGAATGATGGGAGAGGTAGTAGGTATGGCTGCATCATTGTGTAAGAAATATGATGTGACACCTCGTGGTGTTTACCGTTCGCATCTGGAAGATTTGAAGACATTGATGAAAGAAGGTGTGAATAAGAAAGGGCTACCGAATAACCAGCGTTATAATGAAGGCGGTATGTTGAAAGACAAACCGGTTGTCCAATAATCAGAAAAGTATGGTGTGTGTCAAAATGTACTTGTCTCTGCGTCAAGCGTGGGGATAATCACATTTTGACACACATCTTTTTAATATATGCCCATAAAACTATTGCAAGTTTAAAAAGCCATGAAACATAAAGCTCTTTATTTATATCTGATATTATTTTTTTTATTGTGCTGTTCCGTTACTACCACCGGACAAGAGAAAAAACAGGAACGGTTTACCTTGATGGGATTAGGTGATTCCATTACGGAAGGAGCGGATTTCTTCACTTGCTATTTGTATCCACTTTGGGAAAAATTATTTACAGCCGGGTATCAGTTTGATTTTATCGGCCCTCGTGAGAGTAAATGTCGGATCGGGACGCTTAATCATTGTGGTTTCAGCGGTAAGAATGTGGAGTTTCTGGAGTCGAAGATCGACAGCCTTTACCGGCTTTATCCGGCAGATATTGTATTGCTCCATGCCGGTCATAACCATTTTGCGGAAGAGAAACCTATTCCCGGAATGATAGCTTCTTACAAGTCTATTATCAACAAAATACAGGCGATCAATCCGAATGTCCGTATTTTGATTGCCCAGGTAATACCAAGCGGGAAACTACCTAAATATTCGTATATCCCGGAATTGAACGAGAAGATTGCGGAAATGGTTGCCGGATTAAACTCCGGACAGGTCTTTTTGGTCAATCAGGCTCAGGGATTTAACTGGCAAGACTATACGGTACACGATAAAGTACATCCGAATAAGGCTGGTGCGGAGAAGATGGCGACTGTCTGGTTCGAGGCCTTAAAGAAAGTACTGGCTTCATCGGAGACGGTGTTCTCTCCTGAAATCGTTCGGTATAAGACATTAGAGGATGGAGATTCCCTGGCACTTCACATCTTCAAGCCCCGGAATATGCAGGCTGGGGAAAAAAGGCCGGCTATTGTATACTTCTTCGGAGGAGGTTGGAAGTTAGGTACTCCGATTCAGTTTTATCGTGAATGTGCTTATTATGCTTCAAAAGGAATGGTTGCTGTATCGGTTGATTATCGTATCGGATATCTGCACCATTCTACTCCGTTCGAGAGTTTTGAGGATGCCAAAGATGCGATATGTTGGTTGCGTAGCCATGCTTCGGACTATCAACTTGATCCGGACAAGATTGCCGTAGCCGGTGGTTCTGCCGGTGGACATCTGGCTGCCGCACTCGGAACGATCGGGAGTGATGAGACTGTTCCGGCGGGTTACAGGCCAAACCTCTCCGTGTTATATTATCCGGTTGTAGACATGGTTTCGCGAGGTTATGGTTTTCCGGAAATAAAAAGGGATTTTGAAAAAATTTCACCGATCCATCATGTGTCGGAAGCAACTCCCTCCACTCTTATATTGCTTGGCACGAAAGATCCTATCGTATCGGTCGAAACGATCGAGGCCTATCAAGATAAACTTTTGCAGAAGGGAGTGGATTGTGAACTCCATCTCTTTGAAGGTGCCGGGCATCCGATCTTTCTATACAGAAAGCCGCTTACGGAAGAGTATTATAAGGTTCGAAAGTTGACGGATGATTTTTTGAAAAGACAGGGATTCCTGTAGTATTTGTTATTTTTCTTAATCAGGATCTTCGTTTATCCGGGGTTATTGTAAATTATGGGATACAGTTAAGAAATAACAGGAACGGAAGATAATCTTTCAATTCTTTTTTCAGGATGTCAAGTGCTTTGTTCCGGTAGCGCTCTACTGTACGAACGGAAACTCCCATTATCTCTGCTATTTCGTCCATGCTTTTTTGTTCCATCCGGCTCATTTCGAAAGCCATTCTATACTCCGGGGGGAGTTTAGCCAAAGTTTGCTCTAACAATGTTTCCAATTCATTCAACATATACAGGTCTTCTTCCCCGTTTGAATAGATCGGGGGATTATCAATGATCTTTTTTTGATAGTCCTCTTTGTAGCCTTGTTTTCTCAGATAGTTCAAGCTTAAGTTTTTTACACAGGTGACCAGATAGTTTCGGGCGGAAATATTAGTTGATATAGATTTTCTTTTCTCCCAAATATTGAAAAAAATATCCTGCACAATATCTTCCCGTACATCCCGATCCTCTATGTAGCGTTTGGCAAACAGACAAAGAGCTGCATAATAGTGTTCAAACAGAGAACGATAGGCAATTTCGTCATCATTTACGGAAATATTCCACAGGAGATGATCAATATCGGGTACATTGGTGTCTTTCATTTTTAAAAGAAGAATTCTATATCTTTTGGTGTTGGCAAAAGTAATGAAATATAAGAGACATAAAAATATTTTTATAAGAAAAAGATAAAAAGCCTGTCGGGTTTGTCATCCCCGTGTGTCTATTTAGTAAAAGAGAATAGAAAATGACAGAACATACAGATGATATAAAGAAAACGATTGATACATTAATTAGTAGAGATTTTTCGGATTTATGTAAATCGTTGTCGTTCC
>ENA-OPSD01001598-OPSD01001598.1-human-gut-metagenome-genome-assembly--contig:-NODE-1598-length-16381-cov-4.034117_pt1 | contig 16381 bp, 15 predicted proteins | sample MGYA00241453_ERZ501898 | MGnify/ENA primary metagenome ERZ501898 (study PRJEB25962, sample SAMEA2042226) | human gut metagenome | biome: human gut; feature: human-associated habitat; material: faeces... | reverse complement strand
CAGATATGATCTATGCCTGTGGACCGACTCCGATGCTCCGTGCGATCAAACAGTATGCAGAAACAAACGGAATCGAATGCTATATTTCTCTGGAAGAGAGAATGGCATGTGGAATCGGTGCCTGTCTTGCGTGCGTGTGCAAGTCAAAGGAAAAGGATGCGCACAGCAATGTGCACAACAAACGTATCTGTAAAGACGGACCGGTATTTCTTTCTACGGAGGTGGAAATCTAATGGATATGCGTGTAAATATTGCCGGAGTAGAATGGAAGAATCCGGTAACAGTGGCATCAGGAACTTTCGGATCAGGAGAAGAGTTTTCTGAATTTGTAGATCTGAACAAGCTTGGAGCTGTGACAACAAAAGGTGTGGCAAATGTACCGTGGCCGGGCAATCCGACTCCGCGTGTAGCCGAGGTTTACGGCGGAATGATGAACGCCATAGGACTTCAGAATCCGGGAATCGATCTGTTCTGTAAAAGAGATATTCCGTATCTGAAAAATTATGATACCAAGATCATTGTGAATGTCTGCGGACATGCACCGGAAGAGTATCTTGAAGTGGTAGAACGCCTTGCGGATGAACCGATCGATATGATGGAAATCAACATTTCCTGCCCGAATGTCAATGCAGGATTCCTTGCTTTCGGACAGGATGCAAAGCATGTAGAAGAGCTGACCGGACAGATCAAGAAGATCGCAAAGCAGCCGATTATCATGAAGTTGACACCGAATGTAACCGATATTACTGAGATAGCAAAAGCGGCAGAAGCAGGCGGTGCGGACGCAGTTTCCCTGATCAATACACTGACCGGTATGAAGATTGATATCAATCGCAAGACATTTGCAGTGGCAAATAAGACCGGAGGTGTATCAGGACCGATCGTCAAACCGATCGCTGTCCGCATGGTATATCAGGTAGCACAGGCAGTGAATATCCCGATCATCGGGATGGGCGGTATTTCCTGCGCAGAAGATGCGATCGAGTTCCTTCTTGCAGGAGCAAGTGCCGTATCCGTAGGAACAGCCAACTTTCACAATCCGGCAGTGACGATGGAAGTGATCGATGGAATTGAAGCCTACATGAAGAAGAATGGCTTTGAGTCTGTGAAAGATATGGTTGGAATTGTAAAATAAAGAACAGATAAGAGATGGAGGATAAATAAAATGGAAAGCTACAAACAGGAATTTATTGATTTTATGGTAGAAAGCCACGTTCTTAAATTTGGAGAATTTACACTGAAAAGCGGAAGAAAGTCCCCTTTCTTCATGAATGCAGGAGCTTATGTGACAGGATCACAGCTCAAAAGACTCGGTGAATATTACGCAAAAGCAATCCATGACAAATACGGGGATGATTTTGATGTATTATTCGGACCTGCTTACAAAGGAATCCCGCTTGGAGTTGTAACCGCGATCGCTTACAGTGAATTATACGGAAAAGAGATCCGTTACTGCTCAGACCGTAAAGAAGAAAAAGATCACGGAGCAGATAAGGGAAGCTTCCTCGGAAGCAAGCTTCAGGACGGAGACCGCGTGGTTATGATCGAAGATGTTACCACATCCGGCAAATCCATGGAAGAGACTGTACCGAAGGTAAGAGGAGCCGCTGATGTAACAATTGTTGGACTGATGGTATCCCTTGACCGTATGGAAGTAGGAAAAGGCGGTGTGAAATGCGCACTCGATGAAGTAAAGGATCTTTACGGATTTGAAACTAATGCAATCGTAACCATGAAGGATGTAGTAGAGCATCTGTACAACAAACCATGCAATGGTGAAATTGTTATCGATGACAACATCAAGGCTGCAATCGACGCATACTATGAGCAGTATGGTGCAAAATAAGGAGGAGTTACAGTGACAGAAAAGACATATAAGGTGATGGGACTTGCCGGCGGTGCCAATATTGCGATCGGAATTATTTCTATTGTTGTTGGTGTGACAACCGGGATCATTTTGCTTGTCAGCGGTGGAAAGCTGCTTGGTGCGAAAAAGGGACTGACATTTTAGGAAGGGCGCTTTAAGTTGAAAGCAAAGAACAGAAAAAGACTTCGGGTTCTTGGGAAGATTTTATTTGTCCTGTATATTGGATTTTTATTTTACTTTCTGATTTTTTCTGACTGGTATGGACGGGAAGGAACCGGGGAATATCATTATAACCTGGTTCTTTTCTGTGAAATAAAAAGATTTTGGCTGTATCGAGATGTTTTAGGATGGGTATCTTATGCAAATCTGTTCGGAAATGTCCTGATTTTCATACCATTTGGATTTTTTATGCCGATGGCAAGCCGGTATCGCAGCTTTTTTCTTACCCTTTTCTACAGTTTTGGAGTGAGCTTCTTTGTGGAGTGCTTTCAGCTGGTAACAAGAGTGGGGAGTTTTGATGTGGATGATATGCTGCTCAACACCCTTGGCGGTGTGATCGGGTATATCGTCTTCGCGATTTGTAATATGATAAGGAGATGGCACGATGCGAAGCAGGAGAGATAAAAAAAGAGCACGCGAAAGAGATCGAAATAAAAGAAGCCGGAAGTATGGTCAGATAAAAAGAAAGCATTCCCGCAAGGGAATCTGGTCCTGTGTGATGGCAGTACTTGTTACGGCAGTGATAGCGGGATTGATTGTAATGGCATTTATGAATAAAGGGAAATCAGCAGCAATGGTAGGAAGCTTTGGGGTTTTCGATATGATTCTTGCCTGCATCGGTATTGTAACGGGTGTAAAAGGATTTAAAGAAAGAGATAAAAATTATCTGACCTGCAAGATCGGAATTGTTGTAAACGGATTTATTTTACTTGCCCTGATCTTAGTATTTATAAGAGGATGTGTATAAATGGAAGAAAGATATAATCTGGCAATTGACAGAATAAAAGCAATAATAGAAGAAAAAACAGTAGCAGAGCCATATCGGGAGTATTTCCAGCATGTGGCTCGGTTTATTTTAAAGCTTGATGAGCTGAAACAGAATGTGGAAAGCGGAAAGCAGAAAGAGATGTCAGAAGAAGAGCTGCAGGAAGAGATGAAGGATCTTTATGCAGACGAACTGGAAGCAAACTATGAGAAATCTTATGCAAATCCGGCTTATGCGGTTTTGGTGCTGGGAGGAGAACTGGGAAGCTTTTTGTCTGCGGTTTACACCGAGATTCGCGGAAGCATTTCTTATGTTCAGGAACAGCGTATGGAGTATGTTGTGATCGGAGCAGAGCTTTTGATTGAAATCTACAACAAATTTGAAGAAGAAAAGCAGCCGCAGCCGGAAAGCCTGAAGGAAATCTTTTACTGGTATGCAAGTGATTACTGTGATGTATTTGCGGCAGACCGCATCAAAGACCAGATCGATCCGGAAAGAGGATGCTTCATTGTGAATATGATCATGAATGAAGATCTTTCCGATCTGCGTTATCTCTACCGTATGGGAGAATATGTGGGGGTAAATGAAAGAGAGACAGCCGCATATTTAAATTCACTTTCACAGGAGAAGATTGATAAGATGGCAGATACCTTTAGTGAAGGATACAGGATTGGTTTTGTAAATACCGGAAAAGACCTGTCAAAAAAATCTGTAGTCAACATTTACTATGCAATGGGATTTGAACGGATCGTAAAAAAAGCCATTGAGAATTTTGCCAAAATGGGATTAAAGCCGAGTATTTTCCGAACAAGTCACAGCGTGATCACAAGAGGACGTAACAGCCAGATCGGATTTTTCAATATTTCCGGCAACAAGCAGTATGTCTATGACCACAGAGATGATATCGGGCTTGTGATGGATAAACAGTATGTAGAGCGAAAGCTGGAAGTGATGCGTACCACTTACGAGCAGAATAAAGAGATTGCAGCAGGCTATGCAGGACCGGCAGTGATCGACATTTTCGGAGAAAAGACTTTTGTTCCGCAGGCTAAACCAGAGGCAGTTAAATTAAGCGAAAAGCAGGAAGAACTTCTGGTTGCGATGAATGGAAGAGCCGGACGTCTGACCAATGAATATCTTCCGGGAGATGAGAGAAGCTTTACGATCATTTCCTGGCCGGTTCCGGAAATCGGAGAGCAGTATCATGAGATCTTTGATGAAACGATCAAGATCAATACTCTGGATTACAAGCTTTACCAGAAGGTGCAGCAGACAATGATCGATGCACTGGATAAAGGAGAGTATGTAAAAGTAACAGGCTCAGGCGAAAACCAGACGGATCTGAAAGTGATGCTTCATCCGCTTGCCGATCCGGCAAAAGAGACGATCTTTGAAAACTGTGTTGCCGATGTCAATATCCCGGTAGGTGAGGTGTTCACTTCCCCGGTACTGGAAGGAACAGAAGGTACCCTTTTTGTGAGCAAGGTATTTCTTCACGGACTTCCGTATTACAATCTGAAGATCAGTTTTAAAGAAGGAAAGATCACAGAGTATACCTGCACCAATTTTGATTCAGAAGAAGAAAATAAAAAATATATTTTCGATAACATTCTGCACAATCATCAGACACTTCCGATCGGCGAGTTTGCGATCGGAACCAATACCACAGCTTATGCGGTTGCGAAGAAATATGATATTGCAGATAAATATACGATTCTGATCGCTGAAAAGACGGGACCGCATTTTGCAGTAGGGGATACCTGCTACAGTTGGGCAGAGGATGTAAAGGTTTACAATCCGGATGGAAAAGAGATTATTGCAAGAGACAACAGCATATCGATCTTGAGAAAAGAGGATCCGTCGAAAGCATATTTCCAGTGCCATACCGATATCACCATCCCTTATGATGAGCTGGGAAGCATTGTTGTAGTGGCGAAAGACGGAACAGAGACAGAAATTATCCGTGATGGACGGTTTGTTCTTCCGGGAACAGAGATCCTCAATGAACCTCTGAATTAGTATTAGTTATGGATTTTCAATAATACCAATAAGTAAAATTAAATAATGGTCAGATAAGTAACGGTTGACATACCGCAACAGACTTAGTAAAATAACTTATAAGTGGTTAGCTATTTATTAAAATACTTATAGATAAAAGAAAAGGAGATCATTATGCCAAAAGTTGGAATCGTAATGGGCAGCGACTCAGATATGAAAGTAATGGGAAAAGCTGCCGACATGCTGGAAAAGTTTGGAATCGATTATGAGATGACGATCATCTCGGCACACCGTGAGCCTGATGTATTCTATGAATATGCGAAGTCTGCAGAAGCAAAAGACTTCAAAGTAATTATTGCAGGTGCAGGTATGGCAGCACATCTTCCAGGAATGTGTGCAGCAATTTTCCCGATGCCGGTTATCGGAATCCCAATGTCAGGGAAGAATCTGGAGGGTGTCGACGCACTCTATTCAATCGTTCAGATGCCGCCTGGAATCCCGGTTGCCACAGTTGCGATCGATGGCGGAGCAAACGCAGCTATTCTGGCTGCAAAGATTCTTGCAACCTCAGATCCTGAGCTTCTTCAGAAATTGAAGGATTACACTGCAGAAATGAAAGAAACCGTCCAGAAAAAAGCAGAAAAGCTTGAAAAAATCGGACACAAAGAATATATCAAGCAGATGTAGGCATACAGATGTCAGTGAAAATACCAGGAGGATATAGAAAATGTTGGATTATAAGACAGCCGGCGTAGATATCGAGGCAGGATATAAATCAGTAGAACTTATGAAAAAGCATGTAAAAGAAACCATGAGACCGGAAGTGTTAGGAGGGCTTGGCGGTTTTGCAGGTGCATTTGATTTAAGTGGAATCAAGAATATGGAAGAACCAGTACTTCTTTCCGGAACAGATGGATGTGGAACAAAGGTGAAGCTTGCATTTGTAATGGACAAGCATGATACGATCGGTATTGATGCTGTTGCCATGTGTGTGAATGATATCGCATGCTCTGGTGGAGAACCGTTATTCTTCCTGGATTATATTGCCTGTGGCAAGAATTACCCGGAAAAGATCGCTACGATCGTAAGCGGTGTGGCAGAGGGCTGTAAGCAGTCAGGATGTGCACTTGTAGGTGGAGAGACAGCAGAACATCCGGGACTGATGCCAGAGAATGATTACGACCTTGCAGGTTTTGCAGTCGGAGTTGTAGATAAGAAAGACATTATCGACGGTTCTGATATTAAGCCAGGTGATGTACTTGTTGCAATGCCGTCTACAGGGGTTCACAGCAATGGATTTTCACTGGTTCGTAAGGTATTCAACATTACAGAAGAATCCTTAAATACATACTATGATGAATTAGGAAAGACACTTGGCGAAGCACTTCTTGCTCCGACCAGAATTTATGTAAAAGCACTGAAGAACGTAAAAGAAGCCGGTGTAAGAGTCAAAGGATGCAGCCATATCACAGGCGGTGGATTCTATGAAAATATTCCGAGAATGCTTCCGGAAGGAATCCGTGCAGTGGTAAAGAAGGACAGCTATGAAATCCCTGCAATCTTCAACCTGATCGCAAAGACTGGCAACATTGCAGAAGAGATGATGTACAATACCTTCAATATGGGTATCGGTATGGTTGTCGCTGTCGATGAAAAGGATGTAGATGCTACAATTAAGGCAATGAAAGAAGCTGGAGATGAAGCATTTGTGGTTGGTTATGTAGAAGCAGGAGAAAAAGGAGTTACTTTATGTTAAGAGTTGCTGTACTTGTATCCGGAGGCGGAACCAATCTGCAGGCAATCATTGATGCAGTGGAAAATGGCACGATCACCAATACAGAGCTGGTCGGTGTCATCAGCAATAATAAGAACGCATATGCACTCACAAGAGCCGGGAATCATCAGATCCCGGCACAGTGCGTTTCGCCGAAGGATTTTGAGACAAGAGAAGAGTTTAACAAAGTTTTTCTTGAAAAGGTAGACGAACTGAAACCGGATCTGATCGTTCTGGCGGGATTTTTGGTTGTGATTCCGGAAGAAATGATCAGCAGATACCGAAATAAGATCATCAATATCCATCCATCTCTGATTCCGTCGTTCTGCGGAACGGGATATTATGGACTGAAGGTTCATGAGGCAGCACTTGCCAGAGGGGTAAAGGTGGTTGGAGCAACCGTACATTTTGTAGACGAAGGAACGGATACCGGTCCGATCATTCTCCAGAAGGCTGTTGAAGTAGAAGAAGGCGATACACCGGAGGTTCTGCAGAGACGAGTGATGGAGCAGGCGGAGTGGAAGATCCTTCCACATGCGATCGACCTGATCGCAAATGGAAAAGTAACAGTAAAAGATGGCAGAGTGTCAATTGCCCGTTAGAGAAGGAGGAGCACCAATGAAAGTATTGATCGTAGGCGGTGGCGGAAGAGAACACGCAATTGCATATTGTGTAGCAAAGAGCAGCAAGGTAGAGAAGATGTACTGTGCACCGGGAAATGCCGGGATTGCAGAGCTTGCAGAATGTGTACCGATTGGTGCGATGGAATTTGACAAGCTGGTTACATTTGCAAAGGAAAAAGAGATTGATCTGGCAATCGTAGGAATGGATGATCCGCTGGTTGGCGGCCTTATAGATGAATTTGAAAAAGCCGGGATCCGCGCATTCGGACCAAGAAAAAATGCAGCAATCCTGGAGGGAAGCAAGGCATTTTCAAAAGATCTGATGAAAAAATATGACATCCCGACCGCAGCATATGAGAACTTTGACAATGCAGACGAAGCGCTGGCTTATCTGGAGACAGCCAAATTTCCGATCGTTCTGAAGGCAGATGGTCTGGCACTTGGAAAAGGTGTACTGATCTGTAATACGTTGGAAGAAGCAAAAGCCGGCGTGAAAGAGATCATGCTGGACAAGAAATTCGGTGCATCCGGTAATACCATGGTTGTAGAAGAATTCATGACAGGACGTGAGGTTTCTGTTCTTTCCTTTGTAGATGGAAAGACCATCAAGACTATGACAAGCGCGCAGGATCACAAGAGAGCCAAAGACGGAGACCAGGGATTGAATACCGGTGGTATGGGAACTTTCTCACCGAGTCCTTTCTATACAAAAGAAGTTGACGAATTCTGCCGGAAATATGTGTACCAGAAGACGGTAGATGCAATGGCAGCAGAGGGAAGAGAGTTCAAGGGGATCATCTTCTTCGGACTGATGCTTACCGAAGACGGACCGAAGGTTCTGGAATACAATGCCAGATTCGGAGATCCTGAGGCACAGGTTGTTCTTCCGCGTATGAAAAATGATCTGATCGATGTGATCGAAGCCTGTATCGACGGAACACTGGATCAGGTAGATCTTCAGTTTGAAGACAATGCAGCAGTCTGTGTGGTACTTGCATCTGACGGTTATCCGGTCGCTTATGAAAAAGGACTTCCGATCACAGGTCTTGACGAGTTCAAGAAGCATGAAGGATACTATTGCTTCCATGCCGGAACCAAATTCGACGGAGACCAGATCGTGACAAACGGAGGACGTGTCCTCGGTGTGACAGCCAAGGGAGCAACGCTCAAAGAGGCCCGTGCCAATGCTTACAAAGCAACCGAATGGGTTAAATTTGATAACAAATATATGCGCCACGATATCGGAAAAGCGATTGACGAGGCTTAGGAAGTTAGGGCGGGATCTTTCTTATTCAGAGGGATTTCGCCTTTTTTGAGTTAAGTGAAAAATTTAATCTTTAAGAAGTTCTAAAGATTTCATGAACTTCTTGACAAATCGGACTTTGAATACTATGATTATCAATAGTTATGGGAAAAGGCAATGAGAAAGAGGAGTATGCAGACTGGTCCGAAGAAGAGAGAACCGTTCACAGGCTGAGAGACGGTTTACGGGAAGTGGTTGCAGAAGGTAGCTTTGGAGCCGGGTATCTGAAAAAGGGCGAGTAGGATATCACGGGGTGGTTTCCGTTATAGAACTGTGAGAGATACGAGATGGATTTATTTCGTGGAACAAAGGTGGTACCGCGTTTATACACGCCCTTTACATATTGTAAAGGGCTTTTTTTATTTTTTATAGAGAGAGCAAAAGTGCGCGGTGGACTTATAAGAGGAGGAAACAATGAGTAAGAATCTTGAAAAGACCTACAATCCGAAAGAGATTGAAGCGAAACTTTATGAAAAATGGTGTGAAGAAAAGTATTTTCACGCTGAAGTTGACAGAAGTAAGAAACCATTTACAACGGTAATGCCGCCACCGAATATCACCGGTAAGCTGCATATGGGACATGCTCTTGATAATACACTTCAGGATATCCTGATCCGTTACAAGAGAATGCAGGGATATAATGCACTGTGGATCCCGGGAACAGACCACGCTGCAATTTCAACAGAAGTAAAGGTTACAAACCAGTTAAAGGCAGAGGGAATTGATAAGAAAGAACTCGGAAGAGAAGGATTCCTTAAGAGAACCTGGCAGTGGAAAGAAGAGTACGCAGGAACCATCGAAGGTCAGCTGAAAAAGCTTGGTGTATCCTGTGACTGGGACAGAGAACGTTTCACCATGGATGAAGGATGCTCGAATGCGGTCAAAGAAGTATTCCTTCGTCTTCACGAAAAAGGATTTATCTACAAAGGTTCCAGAATCATCAACTGGTGTCCGGTATGTAAGACTTCCCTTTCTGACGCAGAAGTTGAGCATGAGGAACAGGCAGGACATTTCTGGCACATCAAGTACCCGATCGTAGGAACAGAACGTTTCCTTGAGATCGCAACTACACGTCCGGAAACTCTGCTTGGAGATACAGCGATCGCCGTACACCCGGACGATGACAGGTACAAAGATATCGTAGGAAAGAATGTCATCCTTCCGTTAGTTGGAAGAGAAATCCCGATCGTGGCAGACGCTTACGTTGATAAAGAATTCGGAACAGGTGCGGTTAAGATCACACCGGCACATGACCCGAATGACTTTGAAGTAGGAAAGAGACATAATCTTCCGGAAATCAACATCCTGAATGATGATGCTACCATCGTAGAAGGATACGGAAGATATTCCGGAATGGATCGCTACGAAGCAAGAAAAGCAATCGTAGAAGATCTGGAAAAAGAAGGATACCTTGTAAGCATCGAAGAACATGTACACAACGTTGGAACACATGACAGATGTAAGACAACCGTTGAACCGATGATCAAACCACAGTGGTTTGTTAAGATGGATGAGCTTGCCAAACCGGCGATCAATGCGATCAAGACCGGTGAATTAAAATTCGTACCGGAACGTTTTGGTAAGATCTACCTGAACTGGCTGGAAAATATCCGTGACTGGTGTATTTCACGTCAGATCTGGTGGGGACACAGAATTCCGGCCTACTATTGTGATGAATGTGGAGAAGTGGTTGTTGCACGTGAGATGCCGGAAAAATGCCCGCATTGCGGATGCACACATCTGACACAGGATGAAGATACACTGGATACCTGGTTCAGTTCAGCACTGTGGCCGTTCTCAACACTTGGATGGCCGGAAGAGACAGAGGATTTCAAGTATTTCTATCCGACAGATGTACTGGTAACCGGTTATGATATTATTTTCTTCTGGGTAATCCGTATGGTATTCTCCGGATATGCACATACTGGAAAAGCACCGTTCCATACTGTTCTGATCCATGGACTGGTAAGGGATTCCCAGGGACGTAAGATGAGTAAATCTCTTGGAAATGGTATCGATCCACTGGAGATCATTGATCAGTATGGTGCAGATGCACTTCGTATGACACTGATGACAGGTAATGCACCTGGTAATGATATGCGTTTCTATAACGAACGTGTAGAGGCAAGCCGTAACTTTGCCAATAAAGTATGGAATGCTTCCAGATTTATCATGATGAACCTGGATGAAAAAGAATTGAAGAAACCGGCGAACTTTGAAAAACGTCCTGCAGACTGCTGGATCATGTCAAAATGCAACAGCCTTGTAAAAGATGTTACAGAAAATATGGATAAGTTCGAACTTGGTATCGCACTTTCCAAGATTTACGACTTTATGTGGGATGAATTCTGTGACTGGTACATTGAGATGGCAAAATATCCGATCTATCATGCAGATGAAGATCCGGAAGCAGCCAATGCGGCACTGTGGACATTAAGAGAAGTCCTGAAGAAATCACTGAAACTGCTGCATCCATATATGCCGTTCGTTACAGAAGAGATCTACAGCAAGTTAGTACCGGAAGAAGAATCACTGATGATGTCTGACTGGCCGGTATATGAAGAAGAGTGGAACTTCCCAGTAGATGAGAACATTGTAGACCACTACAAAGAGATCATCCGCGGAATCCGTAACGTACGTGCCGAGATGAACGTTCCAAATTCAAGAAAAGCTACAGCATTCGTTGTATGTGAGGATGAAGAACTGGGAGCAGGACTTGCACTTCTTGGACATGCTGCACAGAACATGGCAGCTCTGAACGAACTGGTAATCCAGAAAGACAAGAGCGGTATTGCAGACGATGCAGTATCTATCGTAGTTCCGGATGCAACCGTATACCTTCCACTGGAAGAGCTGATCGACTTTGAACAGGAGATCGAGCGTCTGACAAAAGAAGAGGCAAGACTTACCAAAGAAATCGCACGTTCTAACGGTATGTTGAATAACGAGAAATTCGTAAGTAAAGCACCTGCTGCAAAGGTTCAGGAAGAAAGAGACAAACTGGAGACCTACCAGCAGATGATGGCACAGGTAAAAGAAAGACTGGAAGGATTAAAAGCAAAACAGTCATAAACAATACATTTCCGCAGTTATCGGTAACAGGATAACTGCGGATTAGATATCAAAGGGGATTATATGAAAAAACTTCAGTTAAAAAAACCGGATATCAAGGGTAAAATCCGCAAAATAAAAAATTTGAAGAAAGAGGATGTCATTGCATACTGGAAAGGCAGACATGAACGACGTGAGAGAATACTGGAAGCAAGACGCAACAGTGCATTTGCAAAGAAGATGCAGCCGGTCTATGCATTCATGAATAGATTCTCTTTGATATTTCATGCGTTGCTTGCATGCATCATTAACTTTGTAATAGAAGCAATTTCCAGACACTCCGTTGTTGCAGCCTGGGACTATATGACAGGAACACCGATGGTATTTTTATACAATGCATTTATGATCTTTGTGACATTTTCGATTGTATATCTGTTCAAACGAAGGATATTTGTCCGTATGATCATCGGTGCGATCTGGGTGATTCTTGGAATCGCGAATGGTTATATCCTGTTAAAGAGAGTTACACCGTTCAATGCACAGGATCTTAAGATCGCAGGGGATGGAATTGCGCTGATCAATAATTACTGTAATGGATTTGAAGTGGTTGTGATTGCTGTCGGAGCGGTAGCACTTCTGATCTGGCTGATATCTATGTGGAGACGCGGTGGGCAGTATGCAGGTAAGATACATCATATTGCAGCACTGATCGGAATTATTGTATGTGGCGTTCTTTACACTTTTGTAACGAATATAGCAATAGATAAACGAGTGGTATCTACTTATTTTGGAAATATTGCATTTGCTTATGAGGATTATGGTCTTCCATACTGCTTCTCGGCAAGTCTTTTTAACACGGGAATCAGTGAGCCAAATGGATATACGAAGAAAGCAATGGCAAAGATTGACAAGGACGGAGAATTAAATCAGACGGCTACGAGCCGTTCTTCTGATGAACTTCCGAATATCATTGTTGTGCAGCTGGAGTCATATTTTGACGTTGCAAACGCAGAGTTTTTCACCACATCTGAAGATGCATGCCCGAATCTGCACAATTTATATCAGAATTATTCAAACGGATATTTTAAAGTACCGTCTGTAGGAGCAGGTACGGCAAATACAGAGTTTGAAGTGCTGACAGGTATGAACCTTCGTTATTTCGGACCTGGAGAATATCCGTATAAGACTTATTCAAAAAAACATCCGACGGAGAGTGCGGCGACAGCGCTTGCCTCTCTTGGATACGGAACACATGCATTACATGATAACACAGGAAATTTCTACAGCCGTGCCAATGTATTTAATAACATGGGATTTGATACATTTACCAGTAAGGAGTTTATGAATGTCCTGCAGACGACAGAGAATGGATGGGCAAAAGATGAGATTCTGACACATCATATTATGGAAGCCATGGATACAACAAAACAGGAAGATTTTGTATTTACTGTCAGTGTACAGGGACATGGAAACTATCCGGAGACACAGGTGATCGAGAATCCGAAGATCAAGGTTGAAGGAATCGAAGACGAAGCGCTGAAAAATAAATGGGAATATTATGTTAACCAGGTCTATGAGATGGATCAGTTTGTAGGTGATCTGATCAAGGCAGTGGAAGAAAGAAATGAACCATCTGTTGTCGTATTCTACGGAGATCATCTTCCGACTATGGGACTGAAGGCAGAAGACTTAAAGAGCCGTTACTTATATAATACGAACTATGTAATCTGGGATAATATCGGACTTCAGAAGCATGATAAGAATATCCCGGCATATCAGCTGATGTCAGAGGTACTGAACAGACTGGATATCCATTCCGGTACCGTATTCAATTATCATCAGCAGAGACAGAATTCCAAGAATTACCTGTCAGACTTAGAGCTTCTCCAGTATGATATTCTGTATGGCAAGCAGTATGTTTACAAGGGCAATCCGCCGATTACGGAAGGTCATATGGAAATGGGTGTGAAGGACGCTACGCTGACGAACATCGTTCCGTATCTGGAAAAAGGCTACAGCCTGTATGGCGAGAACTTTACGAAGTCAAGTAAGGTTTACGTCAATGGCGAGAAGCAAAAGAGTACATTTTTAAATAATACACGAATCGTTCTTCCAAGCACAGAGCTTAGCGAGGGAGATGTTATCACTGTCAGCCAGGTAGGATCCAGCAATACAATCTTCAGAACGACGGACGAATACATTTACCAGGGCGGACAGCTTGTAAGGCAGGAAGGAACAGGAACTGATACAACAAAATCCTGGACAGAACAGGAAAACGAGGAAAAATAAATGAATAGTAAGCCTGTTAACTACAAGGAGGCAGTCGAGTATATCGAAAGCATTCCGAAGTTTACACAAAAACACACGCAGGAGCACACAAGAGAGTTCTTAGAGCGGCTTGGCAGACCGGAAGGTGGTACATGTGGCAGGAACCAATGGCAAAGGTTCTGTGTGTGCATATATTCAGGCGATCTTAGAAGCTGAGGGGAAGAAGACGGGATTTTTTACTTCCCCTCATCTTATATCTATCAACGAGCGGATTCAGATAGGAAGAGAGCCGATTGACAACGAAAAATTTTATCAGGTCTTTGAGCATGTCTATGATGTCGTGAAAAAAATGGAAGAAGAGGGAATTCCACATCCATCTTATTTTGAATTTTTATTTGGCATGGGACTAAGTGCATTTGAAAAATCTGATGTAGAATATATTGTTCTGGAGACAGGACTGGGGGGAAGACTGGATGCAACCAATGCATTTCCGTGTCCGGCGCTGACAGTTATTACATCGATCAGCCTGGATCACACCATGATCCTCGGGAATACAATAGAGCAGATTGCGGCAGAAAAAGCAGGGATCATCAAAGAAGGAACGCCGGTGATTTTTGACGGAAATGATGAGGCAGCAGCCGAGATTATCCGAAATACGGCGAGAGAGCATCATGCGCCATGTCGGGAAATCGGGAAAAATGCGTTCGAAATCCGGGAAGTTACCCGCAAACATATTGCATTTTCACGGACAAATGCTTATCATAAAGATGTTATCTGGCAAGTGCCGATCTGTGGTATCTATCAGGTGAAAAATGCAGAGATTGCAATCGAAGCAGTCCAGTGTCTGCTTGGGAATAAACCAGAGCATGAAGAAATGTGGCGCGATGCCGTTGCTAAAATCCAATGGCAGGGACGTATGGAAGAATGCGCAGACCATTTTATCATTGACGGAGCCCACAACCCGGGAGCAATCGAAGCGTTTGTAGAAAGCGTTCGTGCACTGAAAGAGGAAGAACCGCCGATTCTCATATTTTCAGCGGTATCTGATAAAAAATATGAGCAGATGATAGAATATCTTTGCAGACATTTGCAGACGAAAGCGTTTGTTGTGACAGAGATTGAAGATAAAAGAAGAGTTCCGGCCGGCGAACTGGGGGAGATTTTTAAGCGATATGCAACGTGTCCGGTGTATGTGAAGGCTGATGTAAAAGATGCCATAGCATGTGCCTATGAGATGCGTACCAAAGAGACATACATTTACTGTATTGGTTCTCTTTACCTGGCAGGAATGGTAGAAAAGGCGCTACAGGAGGTGGAGACGTCATGTTAAATTACGAAGAAGAACTGAAAAAATTCCAGCCAAGCCTGGAAGTTGAAGATATTGAGGAAGCAGTATACAGAGAAGACCTGACGGATATGCAGGACATTATCCGCGAAGCAGTAGAGCAGACGAAGTAGTAATGAGTCACGATACAGATAGAAAATAAGAGGGAATATAAATATATGGACTACACAGTGAAACTAGCGTACCAGTCTAACTACTGGTACAATGACGGACTGGCAAAAGCCCAGGTAAGGGATATGTCCGGTGCGATTACATCACTGAAGAAAAGTCTTCAGTATAACCGGGCGAACCTGGCCGCCAGAAATCTTCTGGGACTTGTTTACTACGGGCGTGGAGATGTGATTGAAGCGCTGGTGGAGTGGATCCTCAGCAAGAATTTTCAACCAAAAGACAATATAGCCAGTTATTTTATCAGTAAAGTACAGGAGACGCCGGGAGAACTGGAAGAGATCAACCAGGCAGTCAAACGATACAATCAAAGTCTGGAATATGCAAGACAGGGTGGAGAAGATCTTGCGATTATCCAGTTAAAAAAAGCAGTAGCAGCACACCCGACTTACGTCAAAGCATACCAGCTTCTGGCATTGCTTTATATTAAGACCGAGCAGTATGCCAGTGCGAGACAGATACTCAGGAAAGTACACAGACTGGATGCAACAGATGAAAAGACAATCCGTTACATGCATGAACTTACTGAGATAAGAAAAGAACGTCCGATGAGTGTCAAGCAGTCTGCGAAAAATCAGCAGAAAACGGTTAAATACCAGCTTGGAAATGAAAGCATTATTCAGCCGGTGCCGACCGGGATCAAAGAAAAGGCCAGCATTCACACGGTTGCGAATATTGCAGTCGGTGTATTGGTCGGTGTTGCAGTGATGTGGTTTTTGATTATGCCGGCGATTAATTCGTCAGAGAAAAAAGCATTGAATAAGCAGACCGTTTCATTTAGTGATCAGATTGCAGAACAGAAATCCCAGATCAGCGCACTGAAGACAGAACTGGAAACTTATCGGGCCAGCAGTGAAGAGACAGAAAATGCACAGGCAACTGCAGCTTCAACACAAGACAGCTATGAAGTCGTCATGAATATTGCAGAGCATTACAAATCCGAAGATATGAGTAATGCTGCCATGGCAGAAGAACTTATGAAAGTCAATGCAGATTCTC
>ENA-OPSD01001596-OPSD01001596.1-human-gut-metagenome-genome-assembly--contig:-NODE-1596-length-16411-cov-6.005075_pt1 | contig 16411 bp, 10 predicted proteins | sample MGYA00241453_ERZ501898 | MGnify/ENA primary metagenome ERZ501898 (study PRJEB25962, sample SAMEA2042226) | human gut metagenome | biome: human gut; feature: human-associated habitat; material: faeces... | reverse complement strand
GGAAAGAGTGCTTCATCTTTAATATTTAACAGTATATTAAAAGCCAGCCGGAATAATATCCGGCTGGCTTTTTGGTGTATTATTCATCAAATATACTAACGATTTCACCGTCCATAATTTTATTCATATTCTTAACGGCACAGAAATTACCGCACATAGAGCAGGTATCTTCTTTTTCTGGCTTGGCTTCCTGTCTGTAGCGTCTTGCTTTTTCTGGGTCTATGGCAGCATCAAATTGTGCATCCCAGTCAAGTACACGTCTTGCTTTATCCATCTTTAAATCCCAGTCGATTGCACCGGGAACACCTTTTGCAATATCAGCAGCGTGAGCTGCAATTCTTGCTGCAATAATTCCTTCTTTAACATCATTTAAGTCAGGAAGACGAAGATGTTCAGCAGGAGTTACATAGCAGAGGAAAGAAGCACCATATGTAGCAGCGATAGCACCACCGATAGCAGAAGTTATATGGTCATAGCCAGGTGCAATATCTGTAACAAGAGGTCCAAGTACATAGAAAGGAGCACCCTTGCATATGGTTTTTTGGATTTCCATATTAGCCTGAATCTGGTTGATTGGCATATGTCCAGGTCCTTCAATCATAACCTGAACGTCCTTTTCCCACGCACGTCTTGTAAGTTCACCTAGAGTAACAAGCTCCTCAATCTGTGATATATCAGAGGCATCCATAATACAGCCAGGCCTGCAGGCATCACCAAGACTCATAGTAACGTCATATTCACGGCATATATCAAGTACTTCGTCATAGTATTCAAAAAATGGATTTTCATTGCCTGTCATTTCCATCCACGCATAGATGATTGAACCGCCTCTTGATACAATGTTCATAAGACGTTTGTCGGCTCTGAATTTCTTAGCTGTAGCTTTGTTAATTCCACAATGGATAGTCATAAAGTCGACACCATCTTCAGCGTGCATTCTTACAATATCAAGCCATTCCTTAGCAGTAATTTCCTTAAGAGCCTTGTGATAATATACAACGGCATCATATATTGGAACAGTACCGATGATTGCTGGACATTCAGTAGTGAGCTTTCTTCTGAACTTCTGTGTGTCCCCAAATGAACTTAAATCCATTATGGCCTCAGCACCCATTTTTACTGCATTATTTACCTTATCAAGTTCCATATCAAGGTCAACACAGTCTCTTGAAGTACCAAGATTGACATTAATTTTAGTACGAAGCATAGAGCCTATTCCGTTAGGGTCAAGGCATTTGTGATTTTTGTTAGCTGGTATAATAACCTGTCCACAGGCTACGAGTTTTACAAGTTCATTAATATCCATGTGTTCTTTAGCTGCAACACATTCCATTTCTTTAGTGATAATGCCTTTTCTGGCGGCATCCATCTGTGTTGTGTATTCCATAAGTATCCTCCATTTCCACACATAATACAAAATAAAAATTCATAATAAGTATTGGTGCTTTCGTGTAATGTATTAATTAGGGAACTGACTGGAAGAATTAGGAAGATGAATATTTATACAGATTAAAAAATAGAACGTAACATAAAATTATAATATCTGCATTTAATTTAACATCATATATTTGATTAAAATGACTAGAGAATAATAATCTTCCTACGGTGGCATTATCCACATCAGGTATATGGGTCGGAACCGGATTCCCTCTCAGCCAGGCAAAAGCCTTCTGCTCCCCAGTTAATATCTTATGATTGATAGTATAACATCTGCCCGATAAAAGTCAATCTTATGTAAAGACTTTTATCGGGCAGGTTATAATAATATTATTGTTAATCTGTTATAGACTGCTGCTGGCTTTCAGCTTCGCACTTTGCTTCTGTATTTCTTTCTGGCAGAATGTAAAGCATAAAATACATAAATGCCATAAGAACGATACCTCCGATAACATCATATACAGAGTGTTGTTTTAAGAATATTGTTGACAGGCATATAAGTATACATAATATAAGTGAAGCATTGACAATATATTTGTGCTCTTTAAGTGCCTTACACTTTGAAAGGGCAGTGTGGACGGCAATTGAATTATATACATGTATGCTTGGAAATACGTTGGTTGTCGTATCGGTAGCATAGAGTACAGCAACAAGCTTTCCAAATATATTATCAGGGATGTTATCAGGTCTTAATGTTAGACCATTAGGGTATATCATACATATAAACATAGATACCGACATACCGATAATAAGTGAAAGAGCAAATCTTATAAATTCTTTATTGTCTGCTTTCAGAACCATATATATGCATGAAGCAGCTATATAGACAAACCATAAAAGATAAGGGATTATAAATATCTCAAGGAAAGGTATATAGCTGTCGATTGTTCCGTTTAATATGTGAATTCCGGGATAATCCATAGTTATTTTATGCTCAAGATAAAAGAACCAGGGAAGATATATAAAAGCGTAAAGTGCAAAAAGCAGACGCCACCATATTTTTTTAAATGTTTTCATCATAACCTTCATTTCCAGCAGATAACCGCTATAATAAATAATATTAAAATGTTAGCATTGTTTCTAATCAAAAGCAATAGCAATTTGATTATGTGTTTACAAAGTTATAGATTTTTAATATAATATTTTGTTGTGATTTAATATTTAATAAAAAATTATTATAATAGTTAGAAAATGTTTGTAAAGTAAGTGATGGATTGGTATACAATTATGTTGTAGATGTCCGGATATATTAACGGCTGTCACTTAATTATATGATATGAATTGGAGAAAAATATGCTTAAATTAAGCCATATAAAAAAGAGCTATAAGAAGAATGAAGTTCTTACAGATATATCCTTTACATTTGAGGAAGGACAGATATATCCTATACTTGGTGGACCGGGAGCTGGAAGAACAACATTATTTGAGTGTATATGTGGAGATATATCTGTTGATGACGGAAGCATAGTTACAATTGATAAGTGTAAATATTTTTATGCGGCAAAGCAGAGTGTTCTTCCTGTATACATAACAGGTTATGAGTTTATAAGTATGCTTTGTGATATGGAGAGAGACGACCCTGAGCCAGAGGATATATTTGATAGAATTGGGTTCAGTGTTGCCAAGAGAGATGAGCTTATAGCGGATTATACATTTGAGGAGAAGAAGCTTTTACAGCTTGCCTGTATTCTTGTAATAAGACCTTATGTTGTGCTTTTTGATGAGCCACTTGATTATTGCAGTGAAGAATACATTAATAAGTTTATCGAAGTTATTAATACAATAAAAGAAGGCAGGATAATACTTATCTCAACAGGACTTCTAGAGATTTCCAAGAGGATAAGTGAGGATACGCTAGTCTTAAATAACGGAGAATTTAATCACATAGATAAAAAGACTATGGAAATTCCAGAGATAAGGAAGGCAGTTTTAGATATATTAGGGGAGACAGACAATGAGATTATTTAGGAAGCTGTTTGCTGAGAAGATTTTAAGGTTTTATGAGGGTACTAATGCAGGTATAAGATATATAAGTAATGCACCACTTATAGGCAGATGTGTTAAAGAGAATACATTTGCAGAGAATTCCAAGGCGAGATTATTTGTTGGAATTATGGCACAGTTATTTATGGTTTTATGGGAATTTATAAAGAAGTTTGCATATGTATTTATTCTTATATATATACCATATGTGCTTATAGGTCTTGAGTGTCCATTGATTAAGGCCAATCAGGAGCTTACAATTATATATATGTTTGTTATGCTTTCGGTTATATGCGGAAGTCTTTCTAACAACATATTATTTACTATAGGTGACAGGGATTACCTTATGATAAGAGTTATGTCAATAAGTCCATATATGAATTTTTTAGGAAAGCTTCTTTATAAGATGGCTGCTGAATTCATATTTTATTTTATTATTCTTAATATATTCGGCGTTTCGTGGTTTCATTCGCTTATGCTCTGTATGCTTACAATATGCGTAAGACCTATAGGCGAGATGTTTGCGATTATGTCTTTTGATCATTTTATATGGGTATATGAGAATAGAAGTGTGTTTAATGGAACTGTTATGGCGGTATGTGTTTTACTTGCGTATGGTGTGCCATTTTTTGTGAGACGACTTTCCCATAACTGGCTCTATGCAGTACATCCTTTTGTGGTGCTGGTATTTTTCCTTGCAGGAGCTGGTGCAATGTATTTCTTATGGTGGTATAAGTATTATAGAAAGATTGTCAGAGAGGCTATGCATTTAAAACACGAGAGCTGATTAGGATGATGGAGAACGAATATGAAGAAAAAGAACAGAGAAAAGTTAAGATTGATTACATTAAGGGTATGTATAGGGGTTCTTTGTGCTTTTGTTATAGCTGTATTCATACGTTCGTATTATTACAGAAGCAAGGAAAGTAATCTTGATATTAAGTCAAGGTATACTTTCACGGTGGATATAGATGCTTACGGGGATGTTATTGATGAGCAGTATCAGACAAGGGCAGCTACATATGATGATTCTAATGTCATAAATACGATGCCTGATGTATCACAGGTTAAGACAGAAACAGTGGCCAGGACGTGGCTTAATGAGTATGTTAATCAGTATATGAATGAGTATCTTCCGTATAATAAGTCAGTTAAGAGGATGACAATAGATGATATTAATGTATTGAATGAAGATGAACATACAGCGTTAATAAGTTTTTCGGTAATTCTTAAAAATGCTGCTTCTGATTATTTTCTTTCGTGGGACGGAGTTACTGATGATGACAGATTGAAATGTGAGTGGGTTGTATCTTACTATATTGATGCACATACTGACAACACTGCTACGGTGTATGTTACATCAGCATTAAGTCCGGAAGAATATGGAATAGCACAGTACAATGAGAAGGCAGCCCTGGCAGCAGATAGCGAGAACAAGACCAATGCTTCTACAGACCTGCTTGCAAGATATGTTATAAGAGATGATATATTGAGTGTAACTTATGATGATGGTGAGCATTATGCAACTGTTCCAGTAGATGTTGAAAATCTTATGTATGAAAGCGGAAGTACAAGCACGTTGAAGGATGGAAGTTATCTTATAACTACATCAAAGACTGCATTTTTATTTGGCGGCAGGATGGGAAGTTCTAAGAAAGTACCGGTAACTCTTATATATTCTGATGATAAAGGTGTTAACTGGACCAGCTGTGAACTTGATAATATATATAACGCAGAAGATTACTATGTTGATTTCTTTGATGAGAATAAGGGTGTTATTGTATGTGGTTATGCCAGGACTGATAATGAAAAGGAGTCTTACAGGATATACCAGACAGCTAATGGTGGCGAGACGTGGACAACAGTTGGAAGCGGTCCTGCTAATTATATATTAAAAGGTGTTATGTATGTGGACGAAAATGTTGGATTTTTCTGCTACAATTATGCAGAAGGAATGGACGGCAATCTTTATATGACTAAAGATGGCGGCAAGACATTTTCTAAAGTGACACTTCCAGAACAGGAGCTTGACAGTACAGCCAAGTCATCAACGGCTTCAAGCACGGTAGCTGATGATGAGTTAAGATGGAATGATGTATACAAGGAAGCGTTAGTTCCTACAGTTGATGATAAAGGTATTATAACTGTATATCTTACACAGGGTTCTGATGGAACTTATAATGATGGAAAGACGGCGGCTAAGTATCAGTCATCTGATAAAGGTGATACATGGGTGTTCGTAAGGCAGCTTGAGATTACGCAGAATAATAATAAGCATAATTGACTTTTTGCTTGAATTATTATTCATTATATGATAATATTTATAGAGTTTAAGAAAAAAAGACATTTTTGTGTCTTTTTTTTTGCGCAAAAGTCAATTGAAACTATATAAAGACTATTAACAGTTGTGGTTTGCGCACTATAATCAATTTAATATACGAAAGGGAATAGGTGGCATTCATGAAAGCATTTTTAATACTTGAAGATGGAACAGTATTTAAGGGAACAAGTATTGGTTCCACTCGCGAAGTCATTAGCGAAATAGTTTTTAATACTTCGATGACAGGATATCTGGAGGTGTTAACTGATCCTTCATATGCAGGACAGGCAGTTACAATGACATATCCTCTGATTGGCAACTATGGCATATGCTATAAAGATATGGAGTCTGAAAAAGCATGGCCAGATGGATTTATTGTGAGAGAATTATCAAGGATGCCAAGTAACTTCAGAAATGAAGCTCCTATACAGAAGTTCCTTTTAGATAATGATATACCAGGTATCTGTGGAATAGATACAAGAGCCCTTACTAAGATATTAAGAGAAAAGGGTACTATGAACGGAATGATTACAACTAACGAAAACTATAATCTTGATGAAGTACTTCCTAAGATTAAGGAATACAAGGTTGCGGGAGTTGTAAGAAAGGTTACATGCAAGGAAAAGTATGTACTTAACGGAGATGGACCAAGAGTTGCACTTATGGACTTTGGTGCTAAGAAGAATATTGCTAAGTCTCTTAATGACAGAGGCTGTGAGGTTACAGTATATCCAGCGTATACTAAGGCAGAGGAAATCTTAGCTTCTAATCCAGATGGTATTATGTTATCAAATGGTCCTGGAGATCCTAAGGAATGTGTAGAGATAATAGAAGAGATAAAGAAGCTTTATGCAAGCAATGTGCCTATATTTGCCATATGTCTTGGACATCAGCTTATGTCTCTTGCGACAGGTGCTGATACACACAGATTAAAGTATGGACACAGAGGTGCTAACCACCCAGTTAAGGATCTTGCTACTGGAAAGGTATATATATCAACACAGAATCATGGTTATGTTGTAGATGAAGCAACACTTAATCCAGAGGTTGCAGAACCAGCATTTGAAAATGTTAATGATAAGACTAATGAAGGTCTATCTTATAAGGGTAAGAATATATTTACTGTACAGTTCCATCCGGAAGCTTGTGCAGGACCACAGGATACAGCGTATCTTTTTGACAGATTTATGGATATGATGAAGAAGGAGGACTAAGACAATGCCAAAGAATCCTAATATAAAGAAGGTTTTAGTAATCGGTTCAGGTCCAATCGTAATCGGACAGGCAGCAGAATTTGACTATGCAGGTACACAGGCTTGCCGTTCTCTTAAGGAAGAGGGAATAGAAGTATGCCTCGTTAACTCTAACCCAGCGACTATCATGACAGATAAGGATATTGCTGATGAAGTATATATCGAACCTCTTACTGTAGAAGCATTAAAGCAGATTATATTAAAGGAAAAGCCAGACAGCATCTTACCTACACTTGGTGGACAGGCTGGTCTTAACCTTGCTATGGAGATAGCAGAGACAGGTTTCCTTGAAGAGAATAATGTACAGCTTATAGGTACAACTGCACTTACAATTAAGAAGGCAGAAGACAGACTTATGTTCAAGGAAACTATGGAAAAGATAGGTGAACCTTGTGCACCTTCATTAGTTGTTAATGATGTTCCATCTGGTGAAGCATTTGCAGCTAAGATTGGTTATCCGGTTGTTCTTCGTCCTGCTTACACACTTGGTGGAAGCGGCGGTGGTATCGCCCATAACGTAGAAGAATTAAGAGAGATTCTTGAGAATGGTTTAAGACTTTCAAGAGTTGGTGAAGTTCTTGTTGAAAGATGTATATCTGGCTGGAAGGAAATCGAATATGAGGTAATGCGTGACAGCAACGGAACATGCATAACTATATGTAATATGGAGAATATCGATCCTGTTGGTGTACATACGGGTGATAGTATCGTAGTTGCTCCTTCACAGACACTTTCAGATAAGGAATATCAGATGCTTAGAACATCTGCCCTTAACATTATAGATGAGCTTGGTATCACAGGTGGATGTAATGTACAGTATGCACTTCATCCAGACAGCTTTGAGTATTGCGTTATCGAGGTTAACCCTCGTGTAAGCCGTTCTTCAGCACTTGCTTCTAAGGCTACAGGTTATCCTATTGCCAAGGTTGCAGCTAAGATTGCACTTGGTTATACACTTGATGAGATTAAGAATGCAGTTACAGGAAAGACATATGCAAGCTTTGAGCCAGCACTTGACTACTGTGTAGTTAAGATACCTAGACTTCCATTTGATAAGTTTATCTCTGCAAAGAGAACACTTACAACACAGATGAAGGCTACTGGTGAGGTTATGAGTATATCTGATAACTTCGAGGGTGGTCTTATGAAGGCTATACGTTCACTTGAACAGCATGTTGACAGCCTTATGTCATACGATTTTACAGGACTTACAGATGAGGAACTTTTAGAAGATCTTGCTGTAGTTGATGACAGAAGAATCTGGAAGATAGCAGAAGGCTTAAGAAGAGGCATAGAGCCAGCAGTTATGCATGACATAACAAAGATTGACAGATGGTTTATAGATAAGCTTCAGATTATCGTTGAGATGGAGAATTCTTTAAAGAAAGGTCCTCTTACAGAAGAATTATTAAGAGAGGCTAAGAGAATTGAGTTCCCTGATAATGTTATTGGAGAACTTACAGGACATACAGAAAGAGAAATAAAAGAACTTCGTGATAAGTATGATATTCACGCAGCATTTAAGATGGTTGATACTTGTGCCGCTGAGTTCGCAGCCACAACTCCTTACTACTATTCAGTATATGGCAGTGAGAATGAAGCTGCAGAGACTAAGGATAAGAAGAAAGTTCTTGTACTTGGTTCAGGTCCAATAAGAATTGGACAGGGTATTGAATTCGATTTCTGTTCAGTACATTGTACATGGGCATTTAAGAAAGAGGGTTATGAGACAATTATTATCAATAATAACCCAGAAACAGTATCAACAGACTTTGATATTGCTGATAAGCTTTACTTTGAGCCACTTACAGAAGAAGATGTTGAAAGTATTGTAGAATTCGAGAAGCCGGATGGAGCTGTAGTTCAGTTTGGTGGACAGACAGCTATCAAGCTTACAGAAGCTCTTATGAAGATGGGTGTGCCAATTCTTGGAACTAAGGCAGAAGATGTAGATGCTGCTGAGGATAGAGAGTTATTTGATGAGATTCTTGAAAAGACACAGATTCCTAGAGCAAAAGGACAGACAGTATTCACTGTTGAGGAAGCCCTTAAAGCTGCTAATGAACTTGGTTATCCTGTTCTTGTACGTCCTTCATATGTACTTGGTGGACAAGGTATGCAGATTGCTGTATCTGATGAAGATGTAGTGGAATTTATGGGAATTATCAACAGAATTAAGCAGGATCACCCAATCCTTGTAGATAAGTACCTTATGGGTAAGGAAATTGAAGTGGATGCCGTATGCGATGGCGAAGATATTCTTATTCCTGGTATTATGGAACACATTGAAAGAGCTGGTATTCATTCTGGAGATAGTATTTCAGTATATCCAGCTAAGTCAATCTCTCCAAAGATAACTGAAATGATTGCTGATTACACAGGAAGACTTGCGAGAGCACTTCATGTAAAGGGTATGATTAATATCCAGTTTATTGTATACAACGATCAGGTATATGTAATTGAAGTAAATCCACGTTCAAGCCGTACAGTACCATATATCAGCAAGGTTACTGGTATTCCTATTGTTAAGCTTGCAACTAAGGTTATTACAGGAGCTAAGATAAGAGATTTAGGTTATGAGCCAGGTCTTCAGAAGGCTGCTGATTACTATGCAATCAAGATGCCAGTATTCTCGTTCGAGAAGATCAGAGGTGCTGATATAAGCCTTGGACCAGAAATGAAGTCTACAGGTGAGTGCCTTGGTATATCTAAGAGCTTTGATGAAGCACTTTACAAGGCATTTGAGGGAGCTGGAATAAGACTTCCAAAGCATAAGCAGATTATTATGACTCTTGCAGATAAGGATAAGCAGGACGGTATTGATATAGCACAGAGATTTGAAGCACTTGGATACAAGATATATGCTTCAAGAGGTACAGCTAAGGTTCTTAAAGAAAATGGCGTACACGCTATTCAGGTTAATAAGATTGGACAGGAAGCTCCAACACTCCTTGACCTTATATTAGAGCATAAGATTGATCTTGTTATTGATACACCAGAAAATGGTATTGAGAGAGCAAAGGATGGTTTCCTTATAAGAAGATATGCTATCGAGACAGGCGTTCACTGCCTTACAAGTCTTGATACAGCTCACGCACTTATCTCAAGTCTTGAGCACGCATTTAATAATCAGGAGCTTTCAATAGTAGATATTGCTACAATTGATAACAGAGGTTAATTGAATTAATGCAAATAGTATAATTATGCAGAGTGATATATATATAATGAGCACAAATGAGCTCATCCTAAAAGCTACGCAAAAATTGTGATATAATGTTTATATAATACATTTTATAAGTAATATTATAGTCCTCCAGAAGCTAAGTAAGGCGAATGTGCCTTAAAAGCTTTTGGGGGACTTTTATAATCAGAGGGATTATGTTAAAATGCTTAATATGTCCTGAATAATATATTTGATAATCAGGGCAAAAAGGAGAATATATGAGATTATTGAATATAGGTGATAAGCTTATTAATCTAAAGAATAAATTGAAGTTAAAAAATGCAGTGTCAATAGCGGCAGCTGTTATGCTTGGTGTAACTTCACTTGCAGGCTGTGGCTTTGTGTCTAACCCGGTTGAATATATGAGCCAGGCAGATAATGAGAATGGTACGGTTAGCGATAACACTGATAAGATAACAGATAATAGTGGAAATAATGCGGGCGGTATGAAAGATAACAGCTCTGATGCCGGAAGTATTGTTAATGGCAGCGACAAAAGTAATGGTAATAACCAGACCAGTGGTAAGCGAAAGGTTTGTATTGTTGGGACATATGGAAGTGTGAGCGAGCTTGTTAATACAGCAGATTATGAGAATAAAATAGATATTGAATTAATTCAGGAAAATAAAGATTTTGATGAAACAAAGGATTTAATATCATTAGCTTCTAAAGTCCAGGAAATATGTAGTGGTGATGCGGATATAGTTATCGTATCGGCAAGGAAAAGATTTGCAGACCAGATCAGATATTTTCTTACTTATACAATAGATACAGATAAGAGTATATATGTTGTTGAGGAAGATAATAACAATTATAAGACAGAAATAGCTGATATTGTTGATAATAAAGCGAATAAGGTTAATGATAGTGCAAAACATCATTTTGACGTGACAGGGATTAAGGATATGGGCTATGTCGGTATGGTTAATGATTATATAGGCAATGATGTGTATACAGCACAGAAAATAATGGCTTCATATGAGTCTGTAGTAGTAGTCAGCGATACTGCTGACGGAAGTCTGTCGCCAGCAATGACACAGCTTGTAAAAGATGTATCAGGTTATATTAAGGTAATTGTTGTTAATAATTCTGGCAGTGAATATGACTATGCGGCTGATGGTTTAAATGTCATCACAGCACAGACAATGACAAGCTGGCAGGCAAGAATAATGGCAATGTTATGTCTTACAGATAAGAATATAACTGACTGGCAGGAGTTCTTTAATTAATGGCAGTTGTGAAGCTGTAATGTGGCAGTGCAATTTGCAGATGCGGTATATTACATAATTCGTGCAGTTATATCAGGGCAGCTGAATTAAATAAAACAGAGTAAAGATTTTGTGAGTTGAATCATTAAATAAAGTTGAATTGATAATTGTACACAAATATGTTACTATTATACATATGATGCAATTCGGAAAGGGTATATATATTATGAATCAGACAAAAATACAGGACGTAATAAGACATATCAGCAAAGATGAAGACTACGGCGTAGATATGATGGAGAAGCTTTCTTTAGCTGATGCAGTAGAGGTTATGGCTGTTGTACTGCCATCTTTAAAGAAAAGAGCCAAGGAGATGGGCAATACTAACGATTTAGCATATTTTGGAAGAATTGAAGAGATATATGCAAAGGTTATAGCTGATAAATTAAGAAAAGAGGAACATTTATGGGTTGTATATTCAAGTACAACATCGTACCCATATATGGTAGACAGTGATTTATTTGTTCTTTTTAATCCTAAGAATTCTTCACTTATTGAGAAAAAGCTTAAGCTCAGCGGTTACGAGGTATCAGTTGGTGTTGAGAATAATGATGCGTTTGCTATGGAGTTATGCCATATGTATCGTAATGGATATAAGAATATAAGACTTACAGATGGTGACAAGCTTGAATATGTAATACCAAGAGAAGCATTTGGAACATACGATGAGTTCTTTAGGGATGATTATGTGACTAACCCAGGTTTACAGAATACAATGATTTCTTATTTTCAGGAGTTCAGAAAGAATACAGACAAAGATACAATAAAAGAGCTTCTTGATAAGAGAGAAAATGCTATGTTAAATGCTATGGTTAATTCTGAATATATGGTTCCATGTGTTAAGGAGGAGACAGAGGAAGAAGTATCTATAGCACATCATTTTATTGATGTTACAGACAGGCTTGAGCATAAGGAAGATGAGCAGGTTATAGCAATACCGGCATTTACAGATGGTTTTGAGATGGACAAATGCTATAAGGGACAGTATGAGAATATGCTCTATACATATAAGGAACTTGTTGAGGCTATAGACGAGCTTGGAGCTTCAGGAGCAATATTTAATCCACTTGGAATAAGTTATTATATTCCACTTGAAACACTTAAGAAAATAGAAAAAGATTTCAATAAATAGAATAATATGTAAGCCTGCTTGTATCGGGTTTTATGATTGTATCACAATTATGTGATATATTGTAAGATGTGATACTGGCAGGCTTTTTATGTTATAGGAAAATCTAATTAAATTAATTCCCTATTACAATAAAAAGAGCTTTAGACAGGTTCGTACTGCGGTGGAAATACAGACACCTATAATAAAAAATACTTATGTAAAAATACTTTTATAAAATTACTTTATGAAAGTGTTGGCAAATTACTTGTAATGATGTAAACTTAGATTAACTTAAGAAATATTATGTATGATTATGGAGGTAATGTTTATGTGGTTAGCTGATTTGGGCAATGGAAATTATAGGAATCCAATACTTTATGCAGATTATTCTGACCCTGATGTAATAAGAGTGGGGGAAGATTATTTTATGGTGTCATCAAGCTTTTCTAATTCGCCGGCACTTCCAATATTACATTCAAAAGATTTAGTCAACTGGAAGGTTGTTAATTATTGCTTGAAACACATCCCAGAATTCAGATATAACAATCCTCTGCACGGATGTGGTGTATGGGCACCATCTATAAGATACCACGAGGGTACATATTATGTATGTTTTCCAATGCCAGATGAGGGAATATATATGACAACAACCAAAGATCCGTTTGGTGAATGGAGCGAGCCTGTTAATATAAGACCAGGTGCAGGCTGGATTGACCCTTGTCCATTCTGGGATGATGACGGTAATGCTTATCTTGTGGCAGGTGTTGCAAAGAGCAGAATTGGATATAAGAGTGTTCTTCATATAGTAAGAATGAGACCAGACGGTATGGGGATATTTGGAGATGAAGTAAAGATATTTGATGGTAATGAGAATGATCAGATAACAATAGAAGGACCTAAAATGTATAAACGTAACGGATATTATTATATATTTGCACCAGCAGGCGGTGTTAAGACCGGCTGGCAGACAATACTCCGTTCCAAAAATCCATTTGGACCATATGAATATAAGGTTGTATTAAGACAGGGTGACTCTCCAGTCAACGGACCTCATCAGGGTGCGTGGGTAGATACAATTACTGGTGAGGACTGGTTCTTACATTTTCAAGATGTGTATGCCGCAGGCAGAATAACACATTTACAGCCAATGCATTGGGAAAATGACTGGCCAATAATTGGTGTTAATAAAGAGGGCAATGATTACGGTGAACCAGTTATGCAATATGTAAAGCCCAATATTGGAAAGACAGCAGAGGAGTTTAAGGACACAGATAAATATCCAGTATGTGAGCCAGACACAACAGATGAATTTGATACCGACAAGATGATGTTACAGTGGCAGTGGAATTCTAATTATGATGACAGCTGGTATGTGACTAAGACAGATGCCTATGGAAAGAAAACACCAGACGGCTCATATATAAGACTTAATGCACTTGCATCAACACCTCTTAGACCAGTGAGCGATTACAGAAATCTTCTCTTACAGAAATGGCCTGCACCTGAATTTGAGTGTGTTACTAAAATGTGCGTGAATGGTCTTGAAAATGGAGACTATGCCGGAATTGTGTCATTAGGCGTGGAATATGGAGCAGTTGGAATTGTCAAGAATTTCGGGGAATATGCAATAAGGACAGTCAGAGGCACCCAGAGCTTTGATTGTGAGGCGGCATATTCTAAGGAAGATTTTAAGGACTATCCTATAGCTAAGGATACATTTGCTGATAAGGAAAAGACTGTATATTTAAGGTATACAGTTAAGAGAACAGGAACTAAGGATACCAAGGAAATGGCACTGGCTGTTAAAAATGTTCCTGTAGAAGAGGTGACTTTGGAGATAAGCTTTGATGGAAAGGCTTATGAGAAGCAGGTGAGCTTTACAGCAAAGGCAGGACGCTGGGTTGGCGTTAAGAATGGAATGTTTGTTAATCATAATAATGAGATTAAGAATGAGAATCAGGGGGATGGATTTGTGACGGTTGATTATATCAGATATAGATGTATAGACAACGGGAGATTGGATTAAATTAACATAAGTAACAAAGATATGCTTTCGCTGAGTGTCGCTATCAGCGGTACTAAAGTGCTAAAGTACAGCACTTAAGTGCCGGTGGTTCTCCAACTTACAGGGACACATTGGGAGGATTGTTATGGGGTGTGTATTTTAGTTGTTGGAGATGTTTAATTAAATAGTTATGAAGAGTGTGTATTTTGCTGTAGTGGCGGAGTGCACACTTTTTTGTGGGAAGGTTTGGAAGCTGACATTAGAATATTTATGAGGATTTTGCTTGCATTGGAGAGCAGGGTGGTATATAGTATCTTAAATGATAAATTTTATGAGATTTGAGTATAAATATTGCGATTTAAGGAAGTACTATGATGGTTAATTTAATAAGAAAGCAGTCGCCTGCAAGAATAATAGCGTTTGGGTTTATATTTGTGATTATAGCAGGGTCAGTGCTTTTGTCTTTGCCGTTTAGTGTTAGGGATGGTGTTGATTTAAAATACACGGATGCTTTGTATACATCAACGAGTGCAGTATGTGTAACGGGGCTTGTGGTGGTTGACTCATATGACACATTTACACCTGTGGGGCAATTTATACTAGGGGCACTTATTCAGATAGGTGGTCTTGGTGTGACAACTATGGGTGCCGGAATAATACTTGTTATGGGTAAAAAGGTAGATATAAAAGGACGTACTCTTTTAAAGGAAGCACTGAATATGGATACGGCAAAGGGGCTTGTAAGGCTTATACATAAGATATTTATTGTTACGCTTATATTTGAGGGGGCTGGTGCAATAGCAGGTTTTCTGGTGTTTATAAGAGATTATCCATTTTTTAGGGCATTGGGAATAAGCGTGTTTCATTCGGTAGCGGCGTTTAATAATTCTGGTTTTGATATTCTTGGAAATAACCAGAACCTTATTAATTACAGTGGTAATATAGCACTTAATATTATAACCTGTACGCTTGTATTTTTTGGAGGTATTGGCTTTTTTGTAATATGTGAATTGTGGGAAAAGAGATTTAAGTGGAAGAAATTCTCAATGCACACAAGGATTGTAATATCAGTGAGTATTGTGCTTATTATCGCTGGTGCTCTGCTTCTTAAGATTACAGAAAATATCTCGTGGATGGGAGCATTCTTTATGAGTGTATCAGCCAGAACGGCTGGATTTGCAACATATTCACTTGGGACATTTTCAAAATCGGGACTACTTGTGATTATAATACTTATGATTATAGGAGCTTCGCCGGGATCTACAGGAGGTGGAATAAAGACAAGCACATTTTTTGTCCTCATACAGGGTGTTAAGTCGGCAGCAACTAATAAGTCGGAGAAAGCATTTCATTATGCAGTACCTAAGGAAGCGTTCAGAAAGGCTTCGGTTATTATGATACTTGCTATGTGTGTTGTGACTGTTGGATCTTATCTTATGGGAATATTTGAGCCGGATATTGATTTTATTGATATATTATTTGAGGTCGCAAGTGCATTTGGAACGGCAGGGCTTTCAACAGGAATTACACAACAGATAGGAATTGCAGGAAAGCTGTTATCTATTGTTATTATGTACATAGGAAGACTTGGACCGCTTACGATTGCTACATTGTGGCATTTCTCTAAGGGAGAGAGGATTAATTATCCGGAGGGTAATATAACTATAGGGTGATGATTGTGAAATATATGGGGCAACGGACGCTGGGCGGCTGGTAGAAGCAACGAAGACACGTTTGCACTGAGTGTCGCTCGCAGCGGTACTAAAGCGCTAAAGGACAGCGCTTAAGTGCCGGCGGCTCCCCATCGTCTT
>ENA-OPSD01001594-OPSD01001594.1-human-gut-metagenome-genome-assembly--contig:-NODE-1594-length-16440-cov-3.824474_pt1 | contig 16440 bp, 19 predicted proteins | sample MGYA00241453_ERZ501898 | MGnify/ENA primary metagenome ERZ501898 (study PRJEB25962, sample SAMEA2042226) | human gut metagenome | biome: human gut; feature: human-associated habitat; material: faeces... | reverse complement strand
TATTTGGGGCGGACAAGGCCTTTTCCATAGGCAAGCTGATCGGCAACAGAAAGAGAAGAAGAAGCGGCAAAATCGCCGGATCCGCCTTCGCTACAGAAGATACAACCGCGTGTGCCGCAGGTTCCGTCCCGGTTCGGACAGGAACAGCCTCCGTTTAAAGAAATCTTGTACAGTTTTTCACCGAAATTCTGTTTCAGATAGTAGTCCAGTGCATAGTAGCGCCGTTCTCCCCAGCGCTGAGGAGTTCCTTTTTTGTAAGTAAGCCCGCAGGATATTTCCTGCGGGCGATTGCTATCATAGGTTCTTGTATTCATAAGATTAAATCAGAGCTTTGACAGCTTCGCTTACGACCTGTGATACGCGAGGGTCAAAAGCTTCCGGAAGAATATTGTCCTCGTTCAGCTCTTCATCCGGAACAAGTCCAGCGATTGCTTTTGCTGTGGCAAGCTTCATCTCTTCGGTGATCTGTGGTGCACGTCCCTCTAATGCACCTTTAAAGATACCAGGGAAAGCGACAACGTTGTTGACCTGGTTTGGAAAGTCAGAACGTCCGGTTCCGACAACTTTTGCGCCTGCAGCTTTTGCAAGATCCGGCATGATCTCCGGTACCGGGTTTGCCATTGCGAAAAGGATCGCATCCTTATTCATAGAAGCAACCATTTCCTGGGAAACAATGTTCGGGGCAGATACACCGACGAAAATATCAGCACCCTTGAGTGCATCAGCAAGTGTACCGGTCTCATGGCCGAGATTGGTTACTTTGGTCATCTCTTTCTGCATCCAGTTCAGATTCGGTGAATCAGCTGAGATGATTCCATTGATATCACACATGGTGATCTTCGGGAAACCGTAGGTGAGAAGAAGCTTTGTGATTGCAACTCCGGCACTTCCGGCACCATTTACAACAATTTTACAGTCTTCTTTTTTCTTGCCGGTTACTTTCAGGGCGTTGATGATGCCTGCCAGAACGACGATGGCGGTTCCGTGCTGGTCATCGTGGAATACAGGGATATCAAGAAGTTCTTTTAAACGGCTCTCAATCTCAAAACAGCGTGGGGCAGAGATATCTTCCAGGTTGATTCCGCCAAAAGCAGGTGCAATATTGACAACTGTCTTAATAATCTCTTCTGTATCCTGAGTGTCCAGGCAGATCGGAACTGCGTTGACTCCGCCGAATTCTTTAAAGAGAACTGCTTTTCCTTCCATAACAGGCATGGCGGCTTTGGCTCCGATGTTACCAAGTCCGAGAACGGCACTACCGTCGGATACTACAGCGATTGTGTTGGCTTTCATCGTGTATTTGTAGGCTGCATCCGGGTCCTTTGCAATGACCTTGCATGGCTCGGCAACGCCTGGTGTATATGCGATTGCGAGGTCTTCACGAGAGTTTACGTGTGACTTTGCAGTAGTTTCAATTTTTCCATTCCATTTTTCATGCATTTCAAGTGCTTGCTCAATTGCTGACATTTTCATACGTCCTCCTTTGATTACAGTTTTGCTGCTCTTTTATGATAACATTCTTCTGATATGAAAGCAAATCAAAAAACTTCTTTCCATTTTGTGCAAAATGTTGTATACTTGGGTTTATCAAAAGCAGATTAGTCAGTTCAGACAAGATTTCCCAATGTTAAAAGTTTAATATTTTTTTGGATAAGAAAAGTAATTGGAATAAAGGAGGAATATAGAACATATGACGAGAGAAAAATATGAGTCCCTGCCTCTTTCTACATTAAAAGAGGTGGCAAAAACGCGCGGACTTCGCGGAATTTCAACGATGAAAAAAGCAGATCTGATCGATCTTATGCTGGAAGAAGATGACAAAGTTTCAATAAAAGAGGCGAAGGAGGAAGTAAAATCCGAAAAAGCCGGAACCGCAGATATTGAACAGCTCGACAGTGGACGTACGGTGAATGGAATTCTGGAAGTCATGGATGGATACGGATTTATCCGTTCCCAGAACTATCTGCCGGGCGAGGAAGATGTATATGTATCACCATCGCAGATCCGCAGATTCAGCCTGAAGACAGGGGATATCCTGACAGGAAATACAAGAGTAAAGACACAGTCTGAAAAATTCAGTGCGCTTCTGTATCTGACCAAGATCAATGGAATGTCTCCGGCAGAAGCAGGACGCAGAATGAACTTTGAAAATATGACACCGATTTTCCCAAATGAACGTCTCAGACTGGAAGCGGGAAAGAGCAGCACTGCAATGCGTGTTATGGATCTGATCTCTCCAATTGGTAAGGGACAGCGAGGCATGATCGTATCACCGCCGAAAGCAGGTAAGACAACCCTGTTGAAGCAGGTGGCGCTTTCTATGAGGAAGAATAATCCGGAGATCCATCTTCTGATCCTTCTGATCGATGAACGTCCGGAAGAAGTAACCGACATCAAAGAAGCCATTGAAGGGGATAATGTGGAAGTTATTTATTCAACCTTTGATGAGCTTCCGGAGCATCATAAACGTGTGTCAGAGATGGTGATCGAGCGTGCAAAACGTCTGGTTGAGCACAAAAAGGACGTTGTGATCCTTTTGGACAGCATTACCCGTCTGGCAAGAGCATACAACCTGGTTGTTCCACCGAGCGGACGAACCCTGTCCGGTGGTCTTGATCCGGCAGCACTTCATATGCCGAAACGTTTCTTTGGCGCAGCGAGAAATATGCGTGAGGGCGGAAGCCTTACTATCCTCGCAACCGCACTTGTAGATACCGGAAGTAAGATGGATGATGTCATCTACGAAGAATTTAAGGGAACCGGTAATATGGAACTGGTGCTTGACCGGAAGCTTTCTGAAAAGAGAATCTTTCCTGCAATCGATATCCCGAAATCCGGAACAAGAAGAGAGGATCTGCTTCTTACGAAAGAGGAGCAGGAAGCAGTGGATATTATGCGCCGTGCATTAAACGGAATGAAGTCAGATGAAGCGGTAGACAGCATTCTGAATATGTTTGACCGCACGAAAAATAACGTAGAATTTGTCCAAATGGTCAAAAAAACAAAGTTTATTTAGAAAATTACTTGCATTTAGAAAAAAACTATGTTATGCTAACATAGCTGTTTAAAGATATTAGCCGCGTGAAAGCGCGTAAAACGAATAAAACAAGAAGAGGTGAAAATCATGAAAGAAGGAATCCATCCAGATTACTATCAGGCAACTGTAACTTGCAACTGTGGGAATACATTCGTAACAGGTTCTACAAGCAAAGAAATCCACGTAGAAATCTGCTCTAAATGTCATCCGTTCTACACAGGACAGCAGAAAGCAACTCAGGCCAGAGGTCGTGTTGACAAGTTTAACAAGAAATACGGAATTCAGTAATAAGAGAATTCAACAGGCTGGGATTGTGAAATCTCAGCCTATTTTGTGTATACGATGAATTAAAAAGGACATAACAGAATATGAAATCTTCGAATATTGGTGGTCAGGCTGTCATCGAAGGCGTGATGATGAAGAATAAAGAACGTTATGCGGTTGCGGTGAGAAAGCCTGACGGAGAGATAGAAGTTACAACAGATACATATAAAAGTGTAGTTGGAAAATATACGGCACTTACGAAGCTACCTTTTGTCAGAGGAATCTTTAATTTTGTTGATTCTCTGGTGCTGGGGATGAAGACTTTGACCTGGTCAGCAAGCTTCTATGAGGAAGAGGAAGAAAAAGAGATGACCGAAGTCGAAGAAAAGAAGCAGGAGCGTACGGAAAAGCTTTTGATGACGCTGACGATGGTTGTATCTTTTGCACTTGCAATCGGTATTTTTATGGTACTTCCGTATTTTTTGTCAGATCTGCTGAAGAAATGGATTTCTTCCTATACAGTTCGGATTATCATTGAGGGAATCATCCGCATTGCGATTTTTGTTGCCTATGTGGGCGGAATTTCGGTAATGAACGATATTAAGCGTTTGTATCGCTATCATGGCGCGGAGCATAAGTGTATCAACTGTATTGAACATGGACTTCCACTGACTGTTGAAAATGTTAGAAAGAGCTCTAAAGAACACAAAAGATGTGGAACCAGCTTCATGCTGTTTGTCATGATCGTGGGAATCGTTCTCTTATTTTTTGTAAGGGTAGAATCTCCGCTGATGAGAGTGATTGTGAGAATTGCACTTCTTCCGGTGATTGCTGGTATTTCTTATGAGTTGATCAAATGGGCAGGAAGCAGTGAGAATCCGGTCGTGTGTATCTTAAGTAAGCCGGGACTTTGGCTGCAGGGGCTTACGACAAAGGAACCGGACGATGAGATGATCGAGGTCGGGATTGCGGCTGTAGAAGCGGTGTTTGACTGGAAAGCGTATTTGAGAGAGAATTTCGGATATAAGGAAGAGGAGTAAAAGCTGTGACCTATCAGGAAGCATATCAGAAAGCCACAGGTGAATTGAAAGCGGCGGGGATTCCGGAGCCGGAAAGTGATTCCTGGATCCTGCTGGAGCATGTGACCGGCATGACAAGGACCAGATATTATGTGGATGGTTTTGAAAGAATGCCGAAAAATGAAGAAGACCGGTTCTTTGAGCTGGTAAGCTGCAGAAAAACCCGGATTCCGGTGCAGCATCTGACCGGGGTTCAGGAATTTATGGGATATGAATTTGCAGTCAATGAACATGTACTTGTGCCAAGACAGGATACTGAGATTCTTGTAGAGGAAGCAGAAAAAAGACTGCTTCTTATGAAAAAGGAAAATCCGGTAAAAGTGCTGGATATGTGTACCGGTTCAGGCTGTATCCCAATCAGCCTGAAACTGAGAAATCCGCAGATTGTCATAGAAGGTGCAGATATTTCAGAAGAAGCTCTGAAAGTGGCTGAAAAAAATGCCAAAAAGCTGGGAGTGAGCGGTAAGTGGATCCAGACTGATATGTTTGAAAATATTACAGGAACATTTGACATGATCACATCGAATCCACCTTATATCCCGACAAAAGTGATCGAAGAGCTGGAAGCAGAGGTACGTCTTCATGACCCGTATGAGGCATTGGACGGAAAAGAGGACGGTCTTTATTTTTACCGGATCCTGGCAGAAAAGGTTCCGGAATATCTGACAGACGGTGGCTGGCTTGTGATGGAGATTGGATATGACCAGAGTACAGATGTGGAAAAATTGCTGAAAGAGACTGGATTTGAACAGGTTTCAACGCAAAAGGATCTGGCAGGTCTTGACCGTGTGGTATGTGGCGTGTACAATAGGCGTAGCAAATAACAGGAGGAAAAGAAATGTTTGATAAATTAGAAGATCTGCTCATTCGTTATGAGGAGATTATGGGTGAGCTTCAGGAACCGGACGTGGTGAATGACCAGTCACGTTTCCGCAAGCTGATGAAAGAACAGAATGATCTGACCCCGATTGTTGAGGCATATAAAGAATATAAAAATTGTAAACAGAACATTGAAGACAGTCTTTCTCTTCTGGAGGAAGAATCCGATGAAGAGATGAAAGAGCTGGCAAAAGAAGAACTCAGTGAGTCTAAGAAGAGAGTCGAAGAGCTGGAACAGGAGCTCAAGATTCTTCTTCTTCCAAAAGACCCGAACGACGACAAGAACGTTATCGTGGAGATCCGTGCAGGTGCAGGTGGAGATGAAGCTGCCCTTTTTGCGGCTGAGATCTACCGTATGTATGTACATTATGCAGACAGCAGACGCTGGAAGACAGAGATGATCTCCCTCAATGAAAACGGAATCGGCGGATTCAAGGAAGTTGTATTTATGATCACAGGACAGGGAGCATATTCCCGTATGAAGTATGAAAGTGGTGTACATCGTGTACAGCGTGTGCCAGAGACAGAAAGCGGCGGACGTATCCATACTTCAACCATTACCGTAGCAGTGATGCCGGAAGCAGAAGAAGTTGACGTTGTGATCGATGAAAAAGATATCCGTATCGATGTTATGCGTGCATCTGGTAACGGTGGCCAGTGTGTCAATACCACAGACTCTGCTGTACGACTGACTCATTATCCGACAGGAATCGTGATCTACAGCCAGACTGAAAAATCACAGCTGCAGAACAAGGAAAAGGCATTTCGTCTTCTGCGTTCCAAATTATATGAACTGGAACTGGAGAAGCAGCATTCTGCAGAGGCTGAGGCAAGAAGAAGCCAGATCGGTACAGGAGACCGTTCTGAGAAGATCCGTACTTACAACTTCCCACAGGGACGTGTGACCGATCACAGAATCAAGCTTACGCTTCATAAGCTGGACAGCATTATGAACGGAGATCTGGATGAAGTCATTGACAGCCTGATCGCAGCAGACCAGGCAGCAAAGCTGGCATCGATGAATGAGGCAGTATAATAGAAGCAGGCAAAAGTGTATAAAGACAGGAAAGCCTGTGAGTATGTTCTTCGAATTATTATGGATGATGAAGAACTCACAGTTATTGACAACGAAGTGCAGATGGATTTCAAGAACATGCCCGATCGCCCATATTGATCGGACAATAAAAGCAAATATTGAAACCGTCAGAGGATGGCTTGCAGGACGCACTCCTGCTAAAAAATAGTAATAGGATACCCTCATACAGGTCAAGAAAATAGAAATGTCCCGTATGGGGGATTTTTATATACCGAAAAACAAAACAGAGGCGTTGAATGAACATACAACAATTAACTTACATTGTAGAAATCGCAAATTGCAAAAGCATTTCCCGCGCAGCAGAGTACCTTTTCGTCTCGCAGCCCGCTCTGTCCCAGCAGATCCGGAATCTGGAAAAGGAACTGGGATACCGCGTATTTCACAGGACAAGCAAAGGACTGGAACTTACCGAAAAAGGGAATGTTTTTTACCAAAAAGCGCAAGAAATGCTAAAAGACTGGAATTGTTTTAAAGAAGAAGTGATTTCGGGAACAGAACATAAAAAATTAAAAATCGGACTTGGTGCCAGAGTCTATTCCAACAGACTGTTTCCGAAGATTGCCAGATATTTTGAAAGGCATCCGGAGCTTGAGGTGACATTTTATACGGAGGCTGGGCTGGATGCATATGCGGCGATCAAGGACGGTTCCCTTGATATGGCACTGGACCGGATGCCGGAAAATGAAATCGGCATGGAGAAATGTGTCTGTTTTGCAAAAGAACTGATCCGTGAGAAGCAGTGTATACTGATGGCACCGGATCATCCGCTCGCGCAGAAGAAAAATGCTTCAATCATGGATTGCAGGGAATATACTATGCTCACAGGACTGGAGCATTCGGTGGAAGACCGTCTCCTCAGAAAGACATATGGTGAACAGAATATCACATGGAAAAGAGTCATCCGCTCAGACAGCATCGATACGGTGATGAAGATGGTGAAAAGCGGAAGCGGAATCGCGATCGGACCAAAGTCCTTTGCAGAATACTATGGGGTTACGGCGGTGCCACTGGTTCCAGCCAGGCAGGACAGTCTTTATTTTGCCTGCCTGAAATCAAAGAAAAAAGAGCCGGAAATCCGGGAATTTCAGAGGTATCTGACTACTCTGGTTTCCAGTGTTTGTCCAGATTAAATCCGCGTCCCTGGACTTCCTGTACCTGGGAAACGATGATAAAGCTTTCCGGATCGATCTGATGAACATTTTTTTCAAGTTGGACGAGTTCACGGTTGGAGATGACGGTGAGTACCATATTCAGCTGCTGGTTCAGATAGCCACCCTGAACTGGAATGATGGTTGCACCGCGGTCAATCTGGGTAAGTACAAAATTACGGATTTCATCTGAATGTTTGCTGATGATTTGAACAGCAATCCTTGAAGTTCCGCTGACAATCAGCTTGTTCATGACAAGGGTGTAAATGATCACATACAAAATCGCATATAGTACCTTGTCAACTGGCTGATAAAGTGCCTGCCCCAGGATGACAAAGAAGTCAATGATGTACAATCCGGCTGAAACAGGAAAACGGAAATATTTATTTAAGATCAGTGGCGGAACGTCTACGCCACCGGTAGAAGCACCGGTACGGATGATCATTCCAAGGGAGATTCCGATTCCGATGCCAGCAAAGAGTGTGCATAGGATCAGATTGTCTGTCAGAACATAATCTCCAAGGATCTGATTGAAGAATTCCAGTGCGATCGGATACATAAAAGAGCTTAAAATTGCAGATAATGTATATTTTTTCCCGAGGAAAATATAGGCAAGCACCAGCATGATAATGTTGAAAGCGAGCACCAGAGAGGAAAGAGGGATCCCGGTTATGCGCTGCAGGATCAGCCCGATTCCGGTCGTGCCACCGGCAACAAGGTCAGCCGGAAGAAGAAAGACTCTGGCTGAAAAAGCGTTGAGTATATTTCCCAGGCAGATGATGAGAACAGAAGAAATCTGTTCTTTTCTTTTTGTAGTGAGTTTCATTGGTCAGTACCTCCATAAGTCGATACTTCTAATTTAGGAGAAATGGGAGAAAATGGGAAATACATTCTATGAATAGTGATATAAGAAAAACTTATATCATATATAACGCTGCGTGGTTGAAAAAGTAACAGGATATGCTAAAATTGACATAAATGAGAGAAGATGAGGAGGTACAAAAGATGGGACATATTGTACAGCGTCTGGTTCGGAATGCCATCATGCAGGCGGTGAATCAGGTGATCCAGAAGAAGACACAGCAGGAAGCTGCGAAATTTGGAAATGAATGGAAAGGCAGTTTCCATTGTCTGGTATCCGGGTATTACAGCGGCATGACCGTTAAATATCTGATGCTTCCATTTGCAGTTTTCTGCATTCTGTGCGCAATAGGAAGCGGGATTGCCGGCGGGCTGACCTACAGTATCTGGTTCCTTGTGATCGCAGTGGTGTGCCTGGTTACGCGCAGCTATGGAATGAAAATGATGCGTGTGATCATTTACTGGGACAATGGTATGGCATTCTATGACAAGGATGGCAATGAACTCGTACAGCTGCCACGGACAGCCATCGAGCAGATGACGGTAAAAAATGGTAAGATCACCATCCCATGGGAAGATAAAGAGTATAAGATTATCAGGAACCCATTCGATAACGAAAAAGAAGTACGGGAAATGCTTAATTTTTATGGAAAAGACAGATAAGGAGTGACAGAAAATGATAATAAAAGAAGGAAGCTCTGATTGCACAGATCATCGAGGCAATGCGCACTTTCCGAACATAAGCAGGAGGTTTAGGACATGAATTTTCAGATCACAGAATATTGCCATCACATTTTAGAAGAGTATATAGAAGAAGGGGATATCTGCATTGATGCCACCGCCGGAAACGGCGGTGACACGGAGTTTTTGTGCCAGAAAGTCGGAGAGACCGGAAATGTCTATGCTTTTGATGTGCAAGAGATGGCGATTGCTCACACCAGAGAACGCCTCGAAAAAGCGAACCTGTCGACAAGAGCCAAGCTGATCCAGGACGGTCACGAAAAAATGCAGACCTATGTAAAAGAAGAAGCCAAGGTCATCATCTTCAATTTCGGCTACCTCCCCGGCGGCGACCACAAAATCGCACCCCGCGCAGCCACCAGCCTCACCGCCATCGAGTCGGCCCTTAGCCTGCTCAAAAAAGGTGGCATCATAAACCTCTGCATCTACAGCGGCGGCGACACCGGCTACGAAGAAAAAGAAGCCATTTTGAATTATCTCAAAACATTAGACTCCAAAAAATGGCTCGTAATCGTAAATTCCTATTTTAACCGTAAAAATGATCCTCCACTTCCTGTATTCATCTATAGACTGAAATAGTTTTTATTTCAGAAAACAGTAGTGGAGTAACTGGATCAACAAAGCCGTTTTGCGTTTTTTATGTCTGTCGAAGAAAATCATACCGGAACAAACGAACAAATAAAGCCGTTTTTGCGGTTTCCTGTTTGACAAAAACCTCGTACTGGGGCAACAGTCATAACCAGTAAAGTAGATCTGCCAAGACTGCAAAATAGAACGTTCCAATTCCATTCGAGGCAATGAAGATAAGACTCAAAAATTGTGGAAGCCATTGCTGACACAATTTTCGCTCTCAGAGGCTTATCGGAATGGTTTGGACAAAGGAATCCGGTGGGATATTTTTTTCTCCTCCTGCGTCCCCTCCGAACCCGCTCCATTTCGCCTGCCTCCCAACAAAACCTATGCAATCCCCCAAAGATGTGATAAAATATCCCTAGATTACGACAAAACGGAGGAATTTTCATATGACATCTAAGACAAAGCAGATCATCATGGCTGCAATCGGCGCATATCTGGTATATACCGGCATATCACTTGTGCAGGACACAATTGTCGGAGAACCGAAAAACCAGATCCTTTTTATTCTGGTCGGAGTATTTTTTGCACTGTTTGGCCTGGCTACGATTATCTGGAATATAAGAACAATCGTAAAAGAGACAAAGGCAGAAATTCAGGGTACAACTGCAGGGGCAGAAGAAAACGAAGATGGCGAAGAAGCGGCAAAAAAGGTTTCTTCAGGGAAAGGAGTTGCAGACGTCCATGTAGGAGCTGATACAAAAGAAGAGAAGTCTGCGGATAAAGAGGAAAGGAAAGAAACAGCTGCTGAAGAAAAAGCGGAAGACGGTGAAAAAGAGAAAAAGAAAGCAGAAGATGATACAGAAGCGGTAAAAGACGAAGAAAAGAAAACTGTGGAGGACAAAGAAGATAAGAAAGCAGAAGATGTGCCGGAAGAAAAGAGCGACAAAAAAGCAGATGCCAGACAGGAAGGAGAAGTGTAGAAGATGCGTGTTGGAATGGGATATGATGTTCATAAACTGACAGAAGGAAGAAAGCTGATTCTTGGTGGGGTGGAGATCCCATACGAAAAGGGACTTCTTGGACATTCGGATGCAGACGTACTTCTGCATGCGATCATGGATGCTCTGCTTGGGGCGGCATCACTTGGAGATATTGGAAAGCATTTTCCGGATACAGATCCCGCATACAAAGGAATTTCCAGTATTAAGCTTCTGGAGCATGTAGGAAAGCTGTTGGATGATCGTATGTATGTAATTGAGAATATTGATGCGACGATCATTGCGCAGAGACCGAAGATGCGCCCGCACATCGAGCAGATGGAAAAGAATATTGCAGAAGCACTGCATATTGAAACGAATCAGGTAAATGTCAAGGCAACGACGGAAGAAGGTCTTGGATTTACCGGAAGTGGGGAAGGAATTTCTTCCCAGGCAATCTGCGCAATCGAAAAGCTGACTAATTTCAGCAGTGTAGACGTAGCAGCACCTGCAGATGGCTGCGCAGGCTGTGGAGGTTGTGCAGCAAAACAGATGTAGATCAAGTCTGAATAGAAAGGCACGGCGAAAAAGTAAAATGAAGATACTGAAAAAACTGAAGCCGGAAGAACGTGGGCTTACAAGAACACTGTGGGAACAGGTATTTACAGAAGATACGAAAGAATTTCTGGACTATTATTATGCAGAAAAGACGAAGAATAACGAAATCTATGTGATCGAGACAGATCACGATATCCGGGCGATGATGCAGCTGAATCCTTATGTAATACAGATGGGGAAAAAGGCAGTAGAAAGCAGATACATTGTTGCAGTTGCAACAGAGCCTCTTTATCGGCACAGAGGTTATATGGCAGAATTATTAAGCAAGACAGCAAGAGATCTGTATCAGCTAAAAATGCCATTCTTTTTCCTGATGCCAGCAAGTGAGAAAATTTACTATCCACATAATTACCGGTTTATTTATGCAGCCGATGTGTGGAGTGCAAAAGGAACAGACGGGGAAGAACTGACAATACAGAAGATCGTGGAATTGCAGAACGATTCCGGCGTGAGACTTAGAAAGGCAGAGGAAAAAGACTGTAAAAAGCTGGGGGATTTTGCGGAAGAAGTTCTGGAAAAACAGAAAATACAGGTATATACCAAACGGGATGCAGCTTATTATATGCGCCTTTTGAAGGAACAGGAAAGTGAAAAAGGCGGAATCCTGATCGCAGAGCAGGATGGAGAGATCCGAGGAATCCTTGTTTTTGATGAAGAAGATGGGCTTGCAGTAAGAGAGCCATTGATCCGGAAAGGATATGAAGATGTTTTTGATAAGGCAGGAGTCATCCTCAAAAAAGAAGAAAAGAAAAAACCGTTGATCATGGCACGGCTTTTGAATGTAGAAAGTCTTCTGTCTTCAATGGTGTGCAAAGAAGAGATGGATCTGGAGTTTGTTCTGTATGATCCGATTATCCGGGAAAATAACTGTCTGTTTATGCTAAAAGGCAATGAAGAACATCTTGTAGTCCGGACAAGGACAGCACACACCGGCAAAGATGATGTTGTGCAGAAGATCAGTATTGATGCGCTTACATCGATTGTATTTGGCTATAAAGAGCTGGAAAAGATTGAAGAGGAAGAAAAAGAGATCTTTTCAGCAGAATTCAAAGAAGAAATCAGTAAATTGATGCCGTTTTCTCCTGTCTTTATCAACGAGATTGTCTGATAAGCGGGTTGACAAAATAGAAAAAATCGCATACTATATGTACTAGACATGAATGAAACTGAAAAGACGGAGAACGAAAAGAGTAGTTATCCTCAGAGTTCCATCAGAGAGGATCTGTCATCGGCTGAAAGCAGATCTGGGAGCAGGGATGATGAAGTGCATTCGGGAGTTGACCGGGCGAACGTGAAAGTGAAGATTTCACAAGTAGCCGGGTACGTGTGGCAGACGTTACAGGCCGTGAGAGAAAAGCAGGATAACTGCTTTTAATTTAGAGTGGAACCGCGGAAACTTCGTCTCTTTTTGAGACGGAGTTTTTTAATTTCACAGGAAATTCCAAATCAGAGGTGAATGAAATGGGAGTTATTTCCTATATCAAAGAAGAAATCAAAGTAGTAAAAGAACGAGATCCGGCTATCAAATCGGATATAGAAGTACTTCTGTATCCAAGCTTTAAGGTAATGCTTCATTACAGGATCGCACATAAGCTGTATCTGAAAAAGCATTATTTTCTGGCGCGCTGGGTATCGCAGCGTGGTGTAAGAAAAACAGGAATCGAGATCCATCCGGGAGCAACCATTGGAAAGGGGCTTTTTATCGACCATGGAAGTGGCGTTATCATCGGCGAGACTGCAATCCTGGGTGATAATATTACACTGTATCAGGGAGTAACCCTGGGTGGTACAGGAAAAGAGCAGGGTAAGCGCCATCCAACGCTGGAAGACAATGTTATGGTCAGTGCCGGTGCGAAGGTCATCGGTTCCTTTACAATTGGAAAGAATTCCAAGATCGGAGCAGGATCTGTTGTTATAGAGGAAGTACCTCCGAACTGTACCGTTGTCGGTGTCCCGGGAAGAATTGTCCGCATGGGTGACCAGAAAGTTCCGAGTGCTGACCTGGATCAGATCCATCTGCCAGATCCGGTATTGAATGATATCCGTCAGCTTCAGACTGACAATATCCGTCTGAAGAAAGAACTGAAAGCATTAAAAGAAAAACTCGCGAAAGAAAAAATAATCGAGGAAGCATAGAAAAAAGAAGGAGTAGCTTTATGAAAGTATTTAACACACTTACGAAAAAGAAAGAAGAATTCGTTCCTCTGGAAGAAGGAAAGGTAAGAATGTATGTCTGCGGACCGACCGTATACAATTACATCCATATCGGTAATGCAAGACCGATGATCGTATTTGATACCGTCCGCCGTTATTTTGAATACAAAGGATACGATGTCAATTATGTATCGAACTTCACAGATGTGGATGACAAGATCATCAAAAAGGCAATTGAAGAACAGGTATCCGCGCAGGAAATTTCACAGCGCTATATTGCAGAGTGCAAAAAAGATATGGCAGGAATGAATGTAAAGCCTGCAACCAAGCATCCGCTTGCAACAGAAGAAATCTGCGGCATGGTTGAGATGATTTCTGAGCTGATTGAAAAAGGTTATGCTTACGAGAAAAACGGAACCGTTTATTTCAGCACAAGAAAATTCAAAGACTATGGAAAATTATCCCACAAGAATCTGGATGATCTCCGTTCCGGTGGACGTTCTCTTCTGGTAAGCGGTGAGGATGAAAAAGAAGATCCGCTGGATTTCGTACTCTGGAAACCGAAAAAAGAAGGAGAACCTTTCTGGAAGTCACCTTGGTCAGACGGACGTCCGGGATGGCATATTGAGTGTTCTGTGATGTCGAGAAAATATCTTGGTGAACAGATTGATATCCATGCAGGTGGAGAAGATCTGATATTCCCACATCATGAAAATGAAATCGCACAGAGTGAAGCCGCTAACGGTAAAGAATTTGCAAGATACTGGATGCACAATGCATTCCTGAACATTGACAACCGCAAGATGTCAAAATCACTCGGAAACTTCCGGACGGTAAGAGAGATCAGCGAGCAGTATGATCTCCAGGTGCTTCGTTTCTTCATGCTGAGTGCACATTACAGAAGCCCGCTGAACTTCAGTGCAGAGCTGATGGAAGCATCCAAGAACGGTCTGGAGAGAATTCTCAATGCAACCGATAATCTGAAACATCTTATCGCTTCAGTGGCAACAGAAGAGATGAGTGCCGAAGAAAAAGAAGCATTTTCAAAAACTGATGCATATGTAGAAGAATTTGAAAAAGCAATGGATGATGATTTCAATACAGCAGACGCAATCGCAGCAATCTTTGAACTTGTAAAATATGCAAATACCACTGCGACAGCAGAAAGCTCAAAGGAATATCTCCGGGGATTACTGGACAGAATCGTAAAACTCGGTGATGTCCTGGGACTGATCCTGGATAAGAAGGAAGAACTTCTGGATGCAGATATTGAGAAACTGATCGAGCGTCAGGCAGCAAGAAAAGCAAAAGATTTTGCAAGAGCCGATGCAATCCGTGACGAGCTTCTGGAAAAGGGAATTATCCTGAAGGATACCAGAGAAGGAGTACAATGGAAAAAAGCGTAGAATTTGAAATTGCTGACTATATAAAAGAAGTGCTTGAGATGAAAGAGGTGGAGCCGGAAGGCTATTCACCTCTTACCCTGGCTTATATAGGGGACAGCATTTATGATCTGATCATCAAGACAAAGGTGATCAGCGAAGGAAATAAACAGGTAAAAAAATTACATCAGGAGACAAGCAGTATGGTGCAGGCGTCTGCCCAGTCAGAGATGATGCGTGTCCTTCAGCCATTGCTTACTGAAGAAGAGCATGCTGTTTACAGAAGAGGCCGAAATGCTAAATCAGTATCGCCGGCAAAGAACCAGTCACTGACCGATTACCGACGTGCAACCGGATTTGAAGCGTTGATGGGATGGCTTTACCTGAAAAGAGAATGGAAAAGAATGGCAGATCTGATCAAGATCGGTCTGGATCACTTAAGCGAATGCGAAGAAGAAAAGAAGCAGGAGAAATAGAATGGAAGAAAAAAAGATGAACAGTCAGCAGATCGAGGGAAGAAATGCAGTAATGGAAGCATTTCGCTCCGGGAAACCGATTGACAAAGTATATATTCTTGACGGATGTCAGGACGGACCGATCAGAAGTATCGTAAGAGAAGCAAAAAAGCATGATACGATCCTGAATTTTGTAACCAAAGAACGTCTGAACCAGATTTCAGAGACCGGAAGACATCAGGGGGTCATTGCACAGGCAGCGGCTTACGAGTATGCGCAGGTGGAAGATATGCTGGAGCTTGCAAAACAGAAAGGGGAAGATCCTTTCCTGATCCTTCTGGACAATATTGAGGATCCACATAATCTCGGCGCGATCATCCGTACTGCCAATCTTGCAGGTGCGCATGGTGTGATCATTCCGAAGCACCGCGCAGCAGGTCTTACTGCAACCGTTGCAAAGACATCAGCAGGTGCGCTGAATTACACACCGGTAGCAAAAGTTACCAATCTGGTGAAAACCATGGAAGAACTGAAAGAAAAGGGACTCTGGTTTGTCTGTGCAGATATGGATGGGGATGTGATGTACCGCGTGAATCTGAAAGGACCGATTGGTCTGGTGATCGGAAACGAAGGCGAAGGTGTTGGACGTCTGGTAAAAGAGACCTGTGATATGACTGCAGCCATTCCGATGAGGGGAGATATTGACTCCCTGAATGCGTCTGTGGCAGCAGGTGTCCTTGCCTATGAGATCGTGCGTCAGCGCATGAGTTAGGAAAATCGGAGAATGAAAATGGATCTGGGGAAAATGACGGATGAGCAGCTGATTGAACTGCTTCGGGAAGGTAAGACCGAGATCACGGATTATCTGATGGAAAAATACAAAGACATGGTACGCAAACAAGCGCGTGCCATGTATCTGTGGGGCGGAGAAAATGATGATCTGATCCAGGAGGGGATGATCGGTCTTTTTAAAGCGGTGCAGGATTATGATCCGAAAGAAGGTGCAAGCTTTTCAAGTTTTGCCGGACTTTGTGTGTCACGCCAGATGTATACGGCGATTAAGGCTTCACAGCGGAAAAAACATCTGCCGCTCAATTCCTATGTGTCGATTTACGCGTCTGCCAGTGACAATCCGGAGGAGAACGGGCTTTCCATAGTAGATACGATCGAAGC
>ENA-OPSD01001583-OPSD01001583.1-human-gut-metagenome-genome-assembly--contig:-NODE-1583-length-16526-cov-2.572946_pt1 | contig 16526 bp, 10 predicted proteins | sample MGYA00241453_ERZ501898 | MGnify/ENA primary metagenome ERZ501898 (study PRJEB25962, sample SAMEA2042226) | human gut metagenome | biome: human gut; feature: human-associated habitat; material: faeces... | reverse complement strand
CGAAAGCGCCTATCTGGAATATGCGCTTTCCGTTGTAAAAAGCCGCGCTTTGCCCGATATTTTTGACGGCATGAAGCCCGTGCAGCGCCGTATCCTTTATGCGATGGATCGTATGCGCCTGAATCCGCCTGCCAAAGCCGTCAAATGTGCTCGCGTCGTGGGCGACGTGCTCGGTAAGTACCATCCGCACGGGGATCAGGCTGCGTATGACGCCATGGTTCGAATGGCGCAGGATTTCAGCCTTCGTTATCCGCTTGTGGACGGCGAAGGGAATTTCGGTTCCCGTGACGGCGACGGGCCGGCTGCTATGCGATACACCGAAGCCCGTCTGACAAAGATTTCTGAGCTGGTACTCTCGGAACTTGACTCCGAAGATGTGGACTTCGTTCCTAACTACGACGGCTCGTTTAAAGAGCCCGTTCAGCTGCCTGCCAAATTGCCCTTCGTGCTTTTAAACGGCGCCAGCGGCATTGCCGTGGGGATGGCCACTGAAATTCCGTCGCACAATCTCAATGAAGTGGCGCAGGCTGTTCTTTTGCTTCTCAAGAACCCCGAAGCGACGCTCGACGACATTCTTGCGGTCATGCCCGGTCCCGACTATCCGGGCGGCGGCCGCATCATTTCAAGTCCGTCTGAAATCCGTCAAACTTATGCCATTGGGCGGGGAAGCCTGCGCGTACGTGCCTGTTATCACTTTGAAGAATTGCAGCGCGGCCAGTGGCAGCTTGTGGTTGACGAACTGCCGCCGGCGGCAAACGCCGAGTTGGTGCTTTCACAGATCGAAGAGATCACCAATCCCAAACCTAAAGCAGGCAAAAAAACCATCTCGGCCGAACAGGCCAACAGCAAGGCAGCGATGCTCTCGGTGCTTGACGGCGTGCGCAACGAATGCGACAAAGACACCAAGGTGCGCTTGGTGTTTGAACCCAAGAGTTCCAAGGTCGATCGAGACTTTTTTGTGCAGATGCTCCTCAGTCAGACGAGTCTTGAGTGCAACGCGCCGATGAATTTGGTGATGATTGGCAACGACGGTCGTCCGGCGCAAAAATCTTTGCAGCAGATTTTGTCCGAATGGGTGCAGGCCCGATTGGAGACGGTGAGACGCCGCACTCAGGCTCGACTCAATAAGGTCAATGCGCGACTTCACATTTTGGAAGGTCGAACCAAAGCAATCGACAACATCGACCGAGTGATCGAAATCGTGCGTTTCGAAGACAAGCCCAAGGAAGCCTTGATGGCCGAGTTCGGGCTTACTGAACTGCAGGCCGAAGACATTTTGGAACTGCGTCTGCGCCAGTTGGCCAAACTCGAGTACGAGCGTGTGGAAGAGGAAATGAAAAAGCTCAACGCCGAACGTGAAACACTCGAGAAGATCCTTGCCGATGAAAAGACGCTCAAAAACGTTGTTGCCAAGGAAACAAAAGAAGCGGCCAAGCTTTACGGCGACGCTCGCCGCACCACGATCGAGGAAGCAAAGAAGGCTTCCAGCGAACCCGTGCAGGTTTCTGAACCCGTCACGGTCGTCGTCTCGCAGAAGGGCTACGTGCGCTGCCGCACTGGTCACGGACACGATGCCAAGCTGATGAGCTACAAGCAGGGCGACTCTTACCTGTGGTCGGCCGAATGCGAAAGCACCGAAACGCTTATTGTCTGCGGCAGCAACGGTCGTACGTACTCGGTGCCCGTCTCGCAGTTGCCTTCGGCTCGTGGTGACGGTCTGCCGATTACAAGTTTCATTGAGCTTGAAACCGGCAGCGAAATCGTGGGATATCTGGCCGGTCCCGACAATCTCGGCGTAATGCTCTACACCACGGAAGGCTTCGGACTCGCTTGTTCGCTCAAAAATCTTGTTGCGCGCGTACGCTCCGGCAAGGCTTTCATGAGCGTGGGTGAAGAAGCCGTGATGTGCCCGCCTGTTGTTCTGACCGAAGGCACTCAGTACGTTGCCTGCATGGCGCAGGACGGCCGCCTGCTTGTCTTTACGCTGGAAGAATTGAGAACGCTGGCGGGTGGCGGCAAGGGCGTGACGCTCATGGGCGGCATCGATCTTTTCTGCGGCTTTAGCCAGGCTTGTGCACTGCGTCATCACGACAGTCTTGAAGTGCTCGGCGCCACAAAAACGACGGGTGAAGTCAGAAGCAAAGTGCTGCGGCCGGCCGAATGGCATATGTTTATCGCCCACCGCGCGCGCAAGGGTAAAGTGGTGCCGTGCCGTTTCGAGCCGCACGGTTTGAACGCCATTGCAGCCGAACCTCAAGAGCAGGACAAAACAGACTAAAACGCGAAACGGTATGGATTTCAACATCAAGCGCATCATTCGTTTCTACGACAGACTCTCGACGCGTCTGATCACGCTCACGGCTTTGTGGGTGACCTTCATCATCTGTGCCATCGGTTATCAGATGTACTTGAGTCAGCAGGTGCAGACGGCGGGCGCCTATCAGTACGAGGTAGGTAGCCTTCCGGCTCGCGTCTATCGTCTGAATCTGTTTGCGGATCGAGCTTTCGGGGGAGAGGATTTCGCCACGCAATACAGAGCCATTGACGAGGCGATGCGCCGCATCGGCAAAAGAGATCTGGGTAACGAGTTTTTCATTGATCGCAGTCAGGAGCAGCAGTCTGCTGATGTGCTCTTAGACGAATGGCGCAATGTTGTGGGACCGCTCTTCTTGCTTGCCCGCGAACAGTCCAACCCGATCGGTACCGATGAGCTTGAGCGCTTTATCACGAAGATCGATACCGTCAACAAGCAGATTGCCGTAAACCGAGACAAGGCTCTGATGATTCAAAAGGGCGTTCAAACGCTTCTGATGATTCTTGCCATCGGCAGTCTGTTTGGGATCATGTACTTCCTGATGAGTTGGGTGATTCGCCCGACCGAATACGTTCGAACGGGGCTTTCGGCCGTGCGTGAAGGCAAGCTTGATACGAGACTGCATCTGGTGGGTGCCAGCGAATTCGAAGCCATTGCTTCCGACTTCAACGCCATGGCAGGCCGTTTGCAGGACTTGGTCGAAAATCTGGCGGCCAAGGTAAAGGAGAAAACCGAAGCGGTAGAGGAAAAAAAACGCAATCTCTCGTACCTCTACGAAATGACGAGCTTTGTTTCGCAGCAGCACTCCGTCGATGAAATGTGCGAGGGCTTTGCGGCTCGTCTCATGCAATACACGCCGGCGCAGGCTTGCGCCGTTTTTCTGATTGATCGTAAGCGCGGTCTCATTGAACTCTCTGCGAGCATGGACTTGCCCGCCAAGACATTTGCCTGGTTTTCTTTGAACCCCTTGCCGCTCGAAGGGGTTGAGGAAAGTTTGAGAAGCGATCTGCCTTTGCGCATCACCCCCGGGATGCCTGAAGATTTTCTTTCTCAACTGCGCGTGGAGTCCGAAAAGCAATTCCGTACCGCCTATCTCTTTCATATCCGCAGTGGTTCGAAAGATCTTGGCTTTTTCTTGCTGTATTTCCATCTGGACACCCGACTGCTGCCGCAGACTTACAAGCTTTACGAAAGTTTCGGCTCGCATTTGGGCATTGCGGTCGACAGTTTGCGCTTGGTGGAAAGAGAGCAGCAGTACGCCGTTGTGCAGGAACGCAATTTGATGGCGCAAGGACTGCATGATTCGATAGCACAGTCACTCTCATTTTTGAATCTGCAGGTGCAGCTTCTTGAAAGCGGTCTGCAGACCGACGATAAGGAGCTTGTCAAGACCACCGTAGCGCAGATCAAAGCGGGTGTGCAGGAGTCCTATGAGGACGTTCGCGAGTTGTTGTTGAACTTTCGAGAGCGCGTGCACACAGAAAGCTTCTCGGAGGCCATCAACACAGTGATTGATCGATTCGAATCGCAAACAAAATTGCCTGTCAAGCTCACGATTACGGGGCCGGAGGCGGAACTCACCGACAGACAGAAGATTCAAGTGATCTTCATCATGCAGGAAGCGCTTGCCAACGTGCGCAAGCACTCCAAAGCCACGCAGGTACTCATTAACATTGAGTACGGCGCTCAATTCAAACTTTCTGTCATCGACAACGGTATCGGCATCAATCAGGATATTCTCAAAAAGCGCAGCAAGCGACATGTCGGTCTCAACATCATGGGCGAACGAGCGCAGCGCATCGGAGCCAAAGTTACGGTAGGGACCGTCGCGCCGGAAGTATTCCAAAGCGGCACGTGCGTCGAATTGGTCATTTCAGATCAGGCACAAGAAGACCGCAGTTCGCTACGGACATCGGCGGCTGAGGCAAGCGGGGACTAAGTTATGCGCTTTGTTGTGATCTATTTGATTTTGGCGCTTGTCATCTATGTGCGCGGCATTTGTCCTGTTGTTCACGATCGTCGCAAGCGTTTGTGGTGTTTGCTTGCGGTGTTGCCCGGAGCCTTCTTCCCGAGCGTCACGCGCTTTATCGGGGGCTCAATGGTGGCACCCGATTTGCCGGTGTGGGTGATGTATGTCGGCAGCATCTTTCAAAACTTCACGCTTTTGGTGGGAATTCTTGTCATCGGCCGAGAGATTTTGAGCATTCCGCTTCGCATTGTCGGTCTGCCTTTCCCTTTTTTGGGGAGAAACCGAATCGTGGCCGGAACGATTCTGGGGCTCTCCGTGGCGTTTTCCTGCCTGGGGATGTTTAAGTCGGTGATCAGTCTGGAAGTAATCGAACAGGAGGTGGCTGTCAAAGATCTGCCCGTAGAGCTTGACGGCTTGCGTATTGCGCAGTTAAGCGACTTGCATGTTTCCTCTGTTTTCACCCGCGATCGAGTCGAAGAAATCGTGGAGCGTACCAATGCTCTAAAACCCGACTTGATTGCACTTACGGGGGATTTCGTCGATGGTACGCCTCAAAAGCGCGGGTACGATCTCGAACCTCTGAAGAATCTCAAGGCGAAGTACGGTGTCTTCGGTATTGAAGGAAATCATGAGCACTATGTCGACTACGACGGCTGGATGCGTTTTATGCCGACTTTGGGGATGACCTGGCTCAAAAACGCCTCCGCTTCTGTTCAGATCAACGGCAAGACAGTGTCCGTGATCGGTTTGACCGATCCGATGGCGCAGCGCTACGGACGAGAGTTGCCGGATATTGAAAAGGCTTCGGCAAACGTGCCAGCACAAACGTCTTTGCGACTGCTGTTATCGCATCAGCCCAAGTACGCGGCGCTTTATAAGGGCAAAGCCGATCTGATGCTTTCCGGTCATACGCACGGCGGCCAGGTGTTAGCGTTAAATCCTGTGGTCGGAAAACTTAACAACGGTTTTATTCGCGGCCTCTACGATGTTGGGGAACTTAAACTCTATGTCAATCAGGGTACCGACGTATGGAATGGATTCTTGCTTCGCCTGGGCACGGTGGGTGAAATCTCGCTTCTCACATTGAAGCGCGCTCCGGAAACGAACCAGGCGGCTGCAACGCAAGACAAGTAACAGATAAAGTGGAAGATCGATGCAAAACGTATGTTTATTGGGAGCCACGGGCTCCGTTGGTAAGAGTGCGCTTGAGGTTCTGGCACTTTATCCGGAAAAGTTTCGCCTGTTTTCCATTGCTGCTCACAGCAATGTTCAAAAACTTGCCGACATTGCGGTTCGCTTTGATGTTAAGCGCGTGGGGATTGCAGATGCTGCGAAAACGGACGAATTGGCTCGTCTCTTGAAAGAAGCGGGCAGGGGCGACATTGAAATCTTGAGCGGTCCCGAAGCTGCCGTGAAACTGGCTGCGGACAAAGAAGCGCAGACGGTTATTGTTGCCGTGGTGGGGGCTGCGGGGGTGCCCGCGACCTTTGCTGCCGCCAAAGCGGGCAAGCGCATTTTGCATGCCAACAAGGAAAGCGTTGTCTGCGGCGGAGCTTTTTAGTAACAAACCGTCCGCGAAAACGGCGCGGTGATGTTGCCTGTTGACAGCGAACACAACGCGATCTTTCAGTGTTTGGCCGGTGCTTCCGAAGAGGATCGACGGCAGTGCCGCCTGTGGCTAACTTGCTCGGGCGGGCCGTTTCGTGACCGACCGGAACTGGATCTCAACACCGTGACGCCGGCCATGGCCCTGGCTCATCCGACCTGGCAGATGGGACGAAAGATCTCGATTGACTCGGCAACCCTCATGAATAAGGGACTGGAAGTGATCGAAGCCCGTTGGCTTTTCGACATTCCGCAGGATCGCATCCATGTGGTTATTCATCCGCAGTCGGTGGTGCACTCGATGGTCGAGTACGGCGACGGTTCCTTTATTGCGCAGCTCGGCACCGCTTCGATGAAGCACCCGGTCGCGTATTGTTTAGGCTGGCCCGAACGACTGCCGGCCGGGACCAAGCGTTTAGATCCGTTCGCGCTCTCCCAGCTTACTTTCAGGGAGCCCGATGTGAAGCGTTTCGTGCAGCTGGGTTTTGCATACGATGCGCTGCGCGAAGGCGGTACGGCAAGCATTGTGCTCAATGCGGCTAACGAAATCGGCGTTGAGGCGTTTCTCAACGAACGCATTTCCTTTACCGGCATCGCCGAGGTCTGCAGGCGTACGATGCAGGCGCTTTTCGAGCCGAAGACTCCCGACAGCGTTGACGAAATTCTGTCTGTCGATGCGGCGGCCCGCCGTGAGGCGGCGTTGCTTCTGCCAAAATTGGCATAAGGCAACAGCTATCAAAAAAAATATTTTTTGAGCGGTTATGTCGACACTTGCCTTTTAGGCCTGATGCACAAGGAAAAAGGGCTCGGATACCTCTTTCGGGGGACTGATCTGTACCCCTTGACTCGGTCGCATCGAATCTTAGAATAACAAGCCGTTGTGGATTCCTTCGCAATTGGGCCCCATATCAAGTGGTGATCCGGCGAAGGAATTTTTTCCGCCTTTTTGCCTGAAGAACGCTGATTTGCGGGCGATTTTTCAGGTTTTTGAACTTTGTATTCCCTGTTTTCGCCCCAGTAGCGGGTGGTGAGCCAGATGCCTAAAGTAGTAAAAAAAGACAACACCATCGAGCGTTTCAATGCCGAAAAAATCCAGAGCGCCGTCAAGAAGGCGGCGTTTCGCTGCGATAAGGTCATTGATGCTGATCACCTCAATCAAATTGCCGACGAGGTCTACAGCCGCGTGGAGCATCGCGAACAGGTGACGGTTGCAGAACTGCACGAGATGGTGATTGCTGTGCTCGCCTTCCTGCAGTACAAGGAAGTGGCCGACGCCTATGCCGAATACCGCTACTACAAGCAAACTTACGCCAAGACGTTCGAGCAATTGCGCCAGGACGCCGATGACGTGCTTCGTCTGGGTGACCGAGAAAACGCAAACTTCGATAGTTCCCTGGTCTCGACCAAGGGTTCGCTCATCAAGGGCTACCTCACCAAGTCGCTCTACAAACAGTTCTACCTTTCCGGCAAGGAAAAGGAACTCATTGAGCGCGGCGATATTTACATCCACGATTTGCGCGACATGATCCTGGGCTGCATCAACTGTTGCCTCTTTGACATCGGCAACGTGTTGAAGGGTGGCTTTGAGATGTCCAACGTGCAGTACACCGAACCCAAGACGGTGCTGTCCGCGCTGCAGGTGATCGGCGACGTGACGCTTGTGGCAACGGCTCAGCAGTTCGGGGGCTTTACGCTTGCCGAACTCGACAAGGTGCTCTTGCCCTATGTTTTGAAGAGCGAAAAAGCGGCGATTGAAAAGTACATGGAATTGGGCCTTGACGAAGCTAAGGCCGAGGAAGTGGCGAGCAAAGACGTCATTCGTGAGCTCGAACAGGGCTTCCAGTCGCTCGAATTGAAGCTCAATACGGTGCCGTGCAGCCGCGGCGACTTTGCCTTTACGACCATCACGTTCGGGCAGTGGGATCCCGCCAAGTACGACGAGCGTGAAAAGAGCTGGCTCTACATGATCGGCAAGATCATGCTGCAGGTGCGCCGCAACGGTCATGGCAAGGACGGCAAGCCGGTGGTCTTCCCGAAGCTTGTGTTCCTCTACGACGACAATCAGGTTAAAGCCGATCCGTTCTCCTCGGAACTCTTTAACGAGGCCGTCAAGACGTCGGCCGAGTGCATGTACCCGGACTACCTGTCGCTTTCAAGCCGTTACGGTAGCGTTTCGCAGATTTTCCAGAAGTACGGCGCCATCACGTCGCCGATGGGCTGCCGCGCCTTCCTGTCACTGTGGTGTAACGAAAAGGGAGAAGCGATCACGATCGGCCGTTGCAACATCGGAGCGGTGTCGCTCAATCTTCCGATCATTCTGAAGCTTGCCCAGATCGAACATCCCGACGATTGGCAGGAAAAATTCTGGGAAATGCTTGACGATCGCCTGGAAGTGATCCGTGCCTTCTTCAAGAAGCGCTACGACATCGTGCGCCATCAGAAGTGCTCGTCCAATCCGCTTGCTTTCACGCAGGGAGGCCTCTACGAAGGCACGAAGAGCCCGGACGACACTGTGGGTGACCTGGTGCGCTACATGACGGCATCCTTTGGCATCACAGCGCTCGATGAAACCACCTATTTGTGGACGGGTAAGCGTCTCGTTGACGAAGGCGGCAAAGTGTCGGCCTCCATTCTGCGTCATCTGCAGGAAAAGCTTGCTGAATTCAAGAAGGAAGACGGCTATCTCTACGCCATCTACGGGACACCCGCTGAAAGCTTGTGCGCGACGCAGGCCGGTCAGTACGACCGTTTCTGCGAGAAGATGGGCGTGGAAAACGTTTTTGCGTCAACTCCGCACTACAGTCCCGAATACTTCACCAATTCGTTCCATGTGAACGTGACGGAAGAAATCTCGCCGTTTGAAAAGCAGGATCACGAATTTGAAGACTTCCATCTGTGCGAAGGCGGTCATATTCAGTATGTGCGTCTGGACAACCCGGAAAACATGCAGGCCGTGCGCGCCATGATTCGCCGCGGCATGGAAAAGGGGTTCTATCAGGGCGTCAATTTCGATAGTGCCTACTGCGGCGATTGCGGCGAGCACAGCACCAACGTGCTTTTCAAATGCCCGCACTGCGGCAGTTCCAACCTGTCGGTGATCAGCCGCGTGTGCGGTTATCTGGGTTACTCCAACGTCAACGGCATGAGCCGAATGAACGACGGCAAGATGGCTGAGATCAAAAACCGCGTGAGCATGTAACCAAATACGGCCATGAACTACATCGGTATTTCTGACTTTGACACGGCCAACGGCCCGGGTGTGCGCGTCTCGCTGTTCGTTTCGGGCTGCCGACTGCGCTGCCGCGGGTGCTTCAATCCGGAAAGCTGGGATTTTGACGCGGGCAAGCCCTATGACGAAAGCGTTCAGGAGCGATTGCTCAAGGCGCTTGAAGAGGATTATGTTGACGGTCTTTCGCTTTTGGGGGGCGACCCGCTTGAACCCGAAAATGTAGAGGTGCTCACGGAGCTGTGCCGCGCCGTGCGTGAAAAGTTCGGAAACAAAAAAACGATTTGGCTTTGGACCGGACGCCTTTACGATAAGGTCAAAGAGCTTGAGATTTTTCAGTATGTTGACACCGTCGTCGACGGTCCTTTCATTGAGAAGTTCAAGGTCGAAGGAAAAGGCAACTGGTTTGGGAGCTCCAATCAGCGCGTGATTCCGATACGATGCGAAGTTGCGGCGTAATTCTCGGATTTCGCTTGACTCGATCAAACGGCAAACGCAAACGTTTTGCCAATCAGATGCCTGCCGCCCGATTCTTTGATTGAGAATCGCAACCGCAGGCTTTTTCTTTGTTGGATTTAGACCATTGCAACATCTATGGCAGTGATCGGTTTTCTGATTACGCTCTCCATTCTCGTGCTTGTGCACGAATGGGGACACTACATCGTCGCACGCTGGTGCGGTGTGAAAGTTCTGGCGTTTAGCATCGGCTTTGGCAAGGTGCTCTATAAGCGCACCGACAAACGCGGCTGCGAGTGGCGGCTTTCGGCCATACCTTTTGGCGGCTACGTCTCGATGCTCGATGAAGGCATGCAGCAGGATGCGGCCAAGGATCACGGTTTGTCCGAGGCCGAGTTCAAGCGCTGGTCTTTTTCGGAAAAACCTGTGGGCAAGCGCATTGCGGTGGTGGCCGCCGGTCCCTTGATGAATTTTTTGCTCGCGATTGTGATCTATGCCGCCATAGCGATGGTGGGGACTTATCAGCCCTCGACCAAGCTTGCCGAGCCGCTGCCTCACACACAGGCCGCTCAGTTGGGCATTGAAGAGGGGTGGAGAGCGACTTCCGTCGAAGGTATGAGTGTGGAAACTTTCAACGACATGCGCATGGCGATGATTGCCCACTTGGGAGATAAGGAAGTGCGCGTCACGTTTGACGAAGCTTCCGGTCGCAAAACCGAGCGATTTTTTGATCTTTCCGGTGTCAAAAATGACGGCACCGAAGATCCGGCCTTGACTTCGGGGCTTTTTCCATACCAGGGGCCGGTAAAGCTGGTGAAGGTCGAAGAGGGTTCCGTTGCACAAGCTGCAGGTCTTCAAGTCGATGACACGATCGTGGCGCTCAACGGCGAGCCGGTGCGCACCATGCAAAGGATTGTTCAGACCATTCGAGACAAGGCTGGCGTTCCGGTGGCGCTGACGGTGGAGCGAGCAGGTGTGCGACAGACCGTTGAGGTGACGCCGGCAGCTCAAGTCGATGAACAGGGTAAAACGACGGGACGTTTGGGAGTGATGTTTACGGCTGATCCGGACCTTGTCTACACGCGTGAAGGACCGATCGGAGCGCTTGCCAGGGGGGTGTCCGATACGTGGCGTCTGACGAAACTCACCGTCATGAGTCTGGCAGGGCTTCTGACCGGGGCTGTTTCGACCGATTCTCTGGGTGGCCCGGTGATGATCGGTGAGATGGCAGGGGAAGCGATGAGTTTCGGCGTGCTTTCCTATCTGCTCTTTCTGGCGCTCATTTCGGTCAATCTGGGCATTTTGAATCTATTGCCGATTCCGGTTCTCGACGGAGGTCATCTGCTTTTCTACTGCTATGAGATTGTGATGCGCCGCAAGCCCGGTGAAAAAATGAAGAAGTACGGCCTTTATGTCGGCATGGCTTTCATTTTCGGACTGACTTTCTTTGCGCTCGGCAACGACATCACTCGACTTTTGCAATAAGACAGAAAACTGATTTTTCCAACATTCGACAGACAGCAACTATGCAGACCGTTCGCAACCGTGTGGCCGACATCCTCGGCATTGATCTTCCGATTGTTCAGGCTCCGATGAATTACATCGCGGGTCACGCTTTGGCGGCTGCCGTGAGTGCCGCGGGTGGCATGGGTGTTCTCGGTCCCAATGCCGGCAAGGTTCAGGGTGAAGAAAGCTCCATGCGCGAGCGCACGCTGCGCGAGTTTTCGCGCATTCGCGAAGTGACCGACAAGCCCGTCGGCATCAATGTGGTGGTGCCCGACGGAGACAACAAGGCCGCTTTAATGTATGCCCGCAACACGGTGGAAGCGGCGGCCGAAGGCGGTGCGACGGCAGCGTTTTGCGTGGGCGGTCTTCAACCTTCGATCTTTGAACTCATTAAGTCCAAGGGCATGAAGCTCGTTGTCCGTCCCCTGACACCGACGGTGAAAAACGCCCGTGAAGCTCAGGCGATGGGCGCGGACATCTTCGTGGCTACGGGGTACGATGCAGGCGGTTTTCTGCCGAGCCACCATACCGGTACGTTTTCCATCGTGCCGACGATTGTTGACGCCGTGACAATCCCCGTGCTTGCCGCGGGCGGCATCAATGATTTGCGAGGTGTGCGAGCCGCCTTTGCCCTCGGCGCCGAAGGCGTTTACGTCGGCACGCGCTTTATTGCCACCAACGAATGCGCCGCCAACGATCACGCTAAGGAATTGATCTGCAAGTTAAGCGGCTCCAATCTGCTTTATGTTGACGAAACCCAGCGATCGCTTCCGACGGAATTTGCCGCCGAAGCCTACGTTAAGCATCGTCTTGCACCGACCGTACCGACGACGGTGGACTTGGTGGGGGCGCTTCGCACCGGCATGTATGAAGGCGAACCCGACAAGGGCATCGTGACCGTCAACACCGGCATTGACGTTATCCGCAGCGTGGTGCCTGCCGCGCAGGTTGTGAGCGAACTGATGGCCGATTTCCTGCGCTATGCCGACTTTTTGAAAGCTAAGGCTTCGGCTGAAGAAGCAACGCCGACAGCTTGATCTCTAATTAGCTCAAACACAAACGGTCGCAGACATATCTCGAATGCTGCGGCCGTGTTGTATCAAGGTTTGTTAAGAACCGTTTGGAAAACCTTGCAAGGACGTAAAGTTTCGCAAGGCTCTTTCACGGCATTTTGATTTTGGTCTGATTTCAAAGAAGATTTTTCATAATTTCCGCAGGGCTTCCTCCGGAGTCTTTGCAGGAGAACGCAATGAGAAAAATCGTCTTTGGTTTCTGTGCGCTGACGGTCGCAACGTGGCTTCTTAATCTGGGATTCAATCCTCCTGCCATGAACGGCAGAGGTCTGACTCACGAAGTCTTTTTCCTCAACGGCGTGTTGGCCTGGGGTCTGATGGCGATGGCTATTGTCATTGCTGCCCGACCGGCATGGTTGGAAAAAGTCACTGCAACGCCGCTTGATGAACTCTATAAATGGCATCGTACGCTTGGCATCTGGGCGGCGGTACTCACGCTTTTCCACTTCTTTACGAAAGAATTGATGCGTCCCGTTCTTTCGCTCGTCACGCTTGAACCAGTCCCCAAAATTGTGCGCGGCGAATTGACCGGTTTTGATGCGTTCTGGTCCTGGATGCGCGGATTTGCCGTCGAATCTTCCGAATGGGCGACGTTGCTTGGCCTGGTTCTCTTTGTCGTGTCGTTTGTTTCGATCGTGCGGTATCACAAGTGGCTGAGCTCCCACAAACTTTTCTCCGTTCTTTTCCTGATTCTGGCTGTCCACTGCATCCGACTGATGGAACCTGCCGACATCTTTACACCGTTCGGCTGGATCAACATTGCCGTGACCATCGTCGGTTGTTACTACTCGCTGGAACTCCTGATACGCGGCGCTGGGCGGGAAAAATCCATGAATGCTGAGATCGTTGACGTCAACACGAACAACGGCCTGACGCTCATCACGGTTAAGCCCGAAAAACCCGTTGACATTCGTTACGGTGAATTTGCATTCCTCGGTACGTCCGGTCATGAGAAGCATCCGTTCTCGGTGGCGGGCATCAATGACGACGGGACGCTTACCTTTGCGGTCAAAGCTTTGGGTGACTACACGCGAGACGTTGTACCGACGATTCGAAAGGGCGAACGTGTGATCGTAGAAGGCCCCTGGGGGCGGTTCCGTCCAGACTTCTCGGCTCAAAAACAGTTGTGGTTGGCAGGAGGCGTCGGTATCGCACCGTTCTGCGCCTGGATGCAGGATGCTGCGAAAACTGCACATGGAAAGATCCGTCTCGTTTGGTGCATCAAGTCCAAAGAGTCCGAACCGATGTTTGCCAATGTCGAAAAGATGGCCGAGCGTGCCGGCATCCATTTGGAAGTTTTCGAATCGGCCAAGAAGCGAATCAATGCCGAATCGCTCTTTGCGGGTGCTGTTCCGGATACGGTTGCGCTTTGTGCCGGTGAAGGACTGGCTTCGGCTGTGAGTCGAGCCTACGTTGAGGCAGGAGGCAATGCCGACAAGGTTCGCAAAGAACACTTTAAGTGGAGATAAGTCAGAGTATCTGTTGTTCCGAGAAAAGATAGGGTAAATTTTGCTGGTCAGGTGTCGATAGCGGCGCTTGGCCGTTTTTTTTTCAATGGCTAACCTGAATATGGCCCGATTATCCGCATATCCGGTTTTTCTTGCTGTCTACGAAGAGCGGCGCCTTGTGAAGGCGGCAGAACGCCTCTGTGTGACGCCTTCTGCGGTGAGTCATGCACTGCGAGACTTTGAGCAAAGTCTCGGAACTAAGCTTTTTGAGCGCACTTCCGAAGGTGTGCAGTCGACGACCGCAGGCCAGCGGCTCTATGCCAAAGTCAAGCCGCTCGTGGTTGGTATCGAAGCGGCCGAGCGGGAACTGAGGTCGGAAACGGCGCCTGAGCAAACCGATTTTGTTTTTGCTTCCATCCATACGTTTATCAAGGCGTTTTTTGTGCCGATTCTCGAGCGGATGCACAAGACCTCCGATCCGGTCAAGGTGAGATTTCTCACGCGCTCAATGGCGGCAACGGTGAAGGCCGTGGCCGACGACGAGGCTCTGATTGGAAGCTCCATGTTGCCGCTGGATTGTCCCGAGCGCTTTTATGTCGTGCCGCTAAGGGCAATCCAAGAATGTTTCGTTGTTTCGCCTGAGTACTTTGACGAGCTTCAAAGCAGACGAGTTCATCCACAGGAACCTTGGTCACTCGAAGAAATCTTGCAGCAGCCGCTCATTACCTTGCCTCGAGATTCCGTCTCGTTTGCAGGATACAACCGCTATTTCCATCAATACGGACTGCATATAGAGCCGCGCTACGAGGTGCACCAGGAGGACTTGGGGTTTGATCTGGCCGGACGGGGGCTGGGCATTTTCATAGGCTTTGAACCTGCTCTCTTCGGACATCCGGAGCTAAAGATCCTTTCTTGCCGCTCGACACTTCCAGCTCGCGAGCTGGTGCTTTTTTGCCGCAAGGAACGAGCAGACGAAGCGACTCGACGCTTGATGGATCGAATGGCCTGCGAGTTTGTTGCTCTACTTCGTAGCATGGGAAAACCGGCTCGATGAATTTTTCTCAATTTCAGTGGAGAAAAATTCTCTTTGAAAGTGATTCGGGAAGTCTAAACTTTTAATTTTGGGATAAGAAATTAAAGCCCCAGAGGAGAGATGACTATGACCCCAATCAGAATGCTGCGGACGGCTCTTGCAGCGGCTTCGGCCATGATGCTGCTTGCTGGTACCGCACAGGCGGCCGACGGCATGGACGTCGCTTCGGCAAAGACAATCTACTCACAAGGCGCCAAGGCTGACTATCTGGCCGGCTATCACATGAAGAAGAAGGTGGCCGATTGTTCGACGTGCCATCCGAACGACAAGGTAACTGACGCTCAGTCAGAAATCGACAAGAAATGCGCCACTTGCCACGGTTCCTACGAAAGTCTCGGCAAGAAGGACATGGCCGCCGGTCAGAAGATCAGCGCTCACGCCGGGCATTTGTCCATTGATTCCTGCACAACCTGCCACGGCGGACACGAAGCCTCGTTTGCCTATTGCAACAACTGCCACATTTTCGACATGCCGATGAAATTCGGCCGTCAAAAGATTGCATACACGCCGGTGGATTTGTCAATCTATCGCGATGCGATGCCGAATCGCACGGAAAAGGCTGACTTTGTGGTAGTCGGTGCGGGCGGCGCCGGTATTGCGGCGGCTATCGAAGCTTCTCGCAAAGGCCTTAAGACCATCGTGCTGGAAAAAATGCCGATTATCGGCGGTAGCTCTTTGCTGTCCACAGGCGGCATGAATGTTGCCGGGTCCAAGCAGCAGAAGGCCGCCGGCATCAACGACACGCCCGAAATGTTCACTCAGGATACGTTGAAGGTCGGCAAAGGCACGAACGACAAGGTTCTCGTCAACGTGTTGACCGAACAGAGCAACTCGGCTCTCGAATGGTTCGAATCGCTGGGCGGCAAGCTCGACCTTGACCCGGGTGTTTACGGCGGCTGTCAAGCTCCGCGCATGCACTACACCAAGTCGGGCGGCATCGGTCGCTACATGATCAAAGAAATGAAGCCCGCGCTGGAAAAGTCCGGTGCAGATGTTCGCGTCAACTCGCAGGTGGTTCGTCTTGAGCGCGACAAGAACGGCGCCGTGACGGGCGTTCTGGTCAAAGGCAAGAACACGGGCCTGTATCGCATCAGCGCTCCGACCGTGCTTCTGGCAACGGGCAGCTACGCCAACAACGGTACGCTCGTGAGCAAGTACCATCCGGAATTCTTCGGCATGGTGACCTCGGCTCAGCCGGGCTCTCACGGTGACGGCATCTATTTGGGCCAGGACGTGGGCGCGAAGGTGACGCATCTCGAACGAGTTCAGGTGCATCCGAACATTGCTTCCGGCACGAGCCTGATGATCACTCTTGCGATGCGCACCAACGGCGGCATCCTTGTCAACAACAAGGGCCAGCGTTTCTTCAACGACAATGCTCCGCGCAACGAACTGGGCGCCGCGATGCTCAAGCAACCCGCTCAGAAGGTTTGGTTGATATACGATGACGCCGTTGTTGCCAAGCGTCCGAAGGTGCATCAGGGCTACGTGCGCCTCGGTGTTGTGACCGAAGCCGATACGCCGGAAGCGCTGGCCAAGAAACTGGGGCTGCCGGCAGAGGAATTTGCCAAGACCATGAAGCGTTACGCAAGTTTCGTGAAAGCCAAGAACGACGCCGACTTCGGACGTAAGGAACTGCCCGAACCGCTCAACCAAGGCAAGATTTACGCCATTGATGTGGTGCCTGCTATCGGCGGTACGTTGGGTGGTTTGCGCACCGACGCCCGCACGCATGTGCTCGACACAAACGGCAAGAAGATTCCGGGCCTGCTTGCTGCCGGTGAAGTCGTCGGCGAATGGCACGGTGACGACCGCTACGGCGGTAATGCTGTGGCC